>Ga0073906_1001406_pt1 | contig 37296 bp, 33 predicted proteins | sample Inofromicrocosms_FD_65485 | JGI IMG/M metagenome (GOLD analysis project Ga0073906, IMG submission 65485) | Mouse cecum microbial communities from Vienna, Austria - Inoculum for glucosamine and mucus D2O microcosms | ecosystem: Host-associated > Mammals > Digestive system > Large intestine >...
ATTTGGCTTCGGCAGGGATTGTAATGGCTTCACGGATTATCGCCACTTCAACCAAAACCCTTGTAACTCAATTCTATCACTATATCTTTCCGCATTTCACTTTTTTGTAGTAACTTTGCTGCATGAACAAACGAAATACCACAATGAAGATATTAGTAACAGGATGCAACGGTCAGCTCGGACGGGCACTTCGCCGCTCGCTTGAGGCAGCTAAGGCCGGTGTGACAACGTATGTCGACATTGATACTCTCGACCTGACCGACGCAAAGGCAACCGAACAATTCCTGCGCGACGGCGAATTCTCACACGTAGTGAACTGCGCCGCCTATACGGCTGTGGATCGCGCCGAGGAAGAGAAACTCGAATGTGCCGCCGCGAACATCGACGGGATAGCCAATATCGCGCGCCATGCCGAGGAACTCGGACTGCGCATAATACATATCTCAACCGATTATGTTTTCGACGGTAACTCCAACCGCCCGTACTCCGAAAGCGACAAAACCGCACCGCTATCCCACTACGGAACTACGAAGCGGAAAAGCGAAACGACACTTCTCGGGCTGGCTCCCGACAGCATGATAATCCGTACCGGATGGCTGTATTCGTCGACAGGCAGCAATTTCCCCATGACGATGCTGCGTCTTGCCTCCGAAGGCCGCGGCGAACTGCGGGTTGTGGCCGACCGCATAGGCACCCCCACCCTTGCCGACGACCTTGCCGGTGCGATCACCGTCATCCTTATGTCGGGCAACTGGGCCGGCGGGATCTACCACTATGCCGACGAGGGTGTCGCTTCATGGTATGACTTCGCCATAGCCACTCTCGACTATGCGGGGTTCAGCAACACCATCGTACGTCCGATTCCGGGCACCGACTATCCTGCGGCAGCCACACGTCCGTACTATTCCGTCCTCGACAAATCGCGCATCAAAGCCACATACAACATCGAGATTCCGCATTGGCAGGCCTCGTTGCGGCGTGCAATACCCGAAATGCTCGCGACACTGGCCGCCGAAAGCAATAACAGTCAAAAATAATCATCCATCATCACGATAAACATAAAAACAACGTGTCAACCCTCACCGATGAAATAAGCCGCCGGCGCACTTTCGCCATCATTTCGCACCCTGACGCCGGCAAAACCACTCTTACTGAAAAACTTCTTCTTTTCGGCGGCGCAATCCATATCGCCGGAGCCGTAAAATCGAACAAAATCAAGAAAACGGCCACCAGCGACTGGATGGAAATAGAAAAACAACGCGGTATTTCCGTGGCCACATCAGTGATGGGCTTCAACTACGGCGAATATAAAATCAATATCCTCGACACACCCGGTCACCAGGATTTCGCCGAAGACACCTACCGCACCCTGACTGCGGTCGATTCGGTAATAATAGTGGTCGACGTGGCAAAAGGCGTCGAACAGCAGACAAGAAAACTGATGGAAGTGTGCCGCATGCGCAACACACCGGTCATCATTTTCGTCAACAAACTCGACCGTGAAGGCCGCGATCCTTTCGATATCCTCGACGAACTGGAAGCTGAACTGAAAATCGGCGTACGCCCCTTGAGCTGGCCTATAAACATAGGCGCCAAATTCAAAGGAGTATATAATATATATGAACATTCCCTCGACCTTTTCACCCCCGACAAGCAGAAAGTGTCGGAACGCGTGGAAATAGACGACATCAACGATCAGCGCATCGACGAAGCTGTCGGCGAAGACGATGCCGCAAAACTCCGCGACGATCTCGAACTGATCGAAGGCGTATATCCCGAATTCGACGTACATACTTATCTCGATGCCAAAGTAGCACCCGTGTTCTTCGGTTCCGCACTGAACACCTTCGGAGTCAAGGAACTACTTGATTGTTTCGTCAAGATAGCTCCCGCACCCAAGCCGATTGAAGCTCTGGAACGCCGCATTCGTCCCGAAGAAGACACATTCAGCGGTTTCGTATTCAAAATCCACGCCAACATGGATCCGAATCACCGCAGCTGCATAGCATTCGTGAAAATATGCTCCGGACGCTTCGAGCGTAACGCACCCTACCGCCACATCCGCAGCGGCAAAACAATGCGATTTGCTGCACCGACAGCATTCATGGCACAGAAAAAGAATATCGTCGACGAGGCATTTCCCGGCGACATAGTCGGCATTCCCGATACCGGCAACTTCAAAATCGGCGATACCCTGACTTCGGGCGAAGAAATACACTTCCGCGGACTTCCGAGTTTCTCTCCGGAGATGTTCATGTACATCGAGAATGCCGATCCCATGAAGTCCAAACAGCTCGAGAAAGGCATACAGCAACTGATGGACGAGGGTGTGGCACAGCTATTCGTACACCAGTTCAACGGCCGCAAGATCATAGGAACCGTGGGACAGCTCCAGTTCGAAGTCATACAGTACCGTCTGCTTCACGAATACGGTGCACAGTGCCGCTGGGAACCCATGTCGATGTACAAAGCCTGCTGGATCGAAAGCGACGACCCCGAGGCACTCGCATCCTTCAAGAAACGCAAACACCAGTTCATGGCACTCGACCGCGAAGACCGCGACGTATTCATGGCCGACTCCGCGTTCGTGCTCTCGATGGCACAAAACGATTTTCCCAAGATCCGTTTCCATTTCTCCTCCGAATTTTGAGAAAACAGCTTTTGTCAAATAAATTATCCATATCCCACCATGTCAATTAAAAAGAACGCCTTATTTCTATGTTCCTTATTGCTGATATCACTTTCATCATGCAATGACGAACCTGAAAACGACAAAATCCCCGAAATGGAATGGGTAGCCGTTTCCAACACCTCTCCCGAATCAATCAAGGTGAGCTATATAAGCCCCGACCCCGGATGCGGCATCCCCAAAATATTCTATATTTATGCTTTAGGCAAAGGCGGAGATGTGACAGTCCGGTGCACCAACTACGAAAATTTATACTTCACAACGACCGCTTCCAACGAATATGCAGACGAAAATCTGGCCTTTACATTGAGCAAGGTAGACGATAACACCGTCCGCTTCCATTTCAACGAATTCATCTCCGAAAAAGAAGCGGTAAACGGCGATTTGTATATAAACAGCGAATATGAAGGAAAAAACGTCAGAACGTGTTTCTCAATATTCCGAAGCCCGCGCAATCAGGCAAATCCGGAATAAAGCAGCTTATTCCAATTCCACGATCCGCACAGCCGTGCCATTAACACTACTACCTCTATAATTTCATGATAAAACAGTCTGATTCTACAAAGCGTGTGCTTATTGTCAATGCTTCGCCAAGAACAGGCGGAAGTGTAGAAAGGCTGCTTGAAGCTTTTATCGACGGGCTTGATAATGATATTGATATAGTCCGTATCGATATCGCACACTCACATGTCGCTCCATGCACCGGCTGTATGGTATGCCGTACAAAAAAAGAATGCGTCTTGCCTATCGACGACGCCTACCGCATTCTCAGCCTTTTCCGCAAAGCCGACGCTGTAGTTATCGGAACTCCTTGTTACTGGGGAAATATCCCGGGTTCGCTGAAAGTGCTTTTCGACCGTATAGTCTACGGTCTGATGGAGGAACCGGCGCGAGGTTTTCCCATAGGGCTGCATAAAGGTAAAAAGGCGATTATAATTGCCACATGCAACACACCTTGGCCATGGAACCGCCTCTTCCGCCAATCGTCGGGCACCGTACGTGCCCTTAAAGAAATCCTCGGATGGAGCGGTTTCCGGATTGCAGCTACAATGCAGCGAGGTGGCACAAGAAATTCGCCTGTCACAGAAAAAGATCTCGACAAAGCACGGCGTCTTGCCCGCAAAATATGAAATATAAATCCACTACTGCCGATTTATGATTTCTTAATTACTCATGTAAGCTCTGATTTCATGATTTTTGGCTAATTTTGACGGACAAAACCAAACATTTAGAACAATATATGAAACATATCACCCCGACAGTCGCTCTTATGTCACTATTGTCACTCGGCGCATGCAACAAGACGGGTAAAATAGAATATCCCGCGGCTCCGGCCGATTCCACTGTCTACGAAGTATTCGGCATGAAAGTAGCCGACACCTACCGCCCTCTCGAAAATGACACAGCGGCAGCAACAGCCGCATGGGTGGAGGCCGAAAACCGTGTCACATCCGATTACCTTTCGAAAATTCCGTTCCGCAACGCATTGCACGACCGCCTGACCGAACTCAACCGCTATCAGAAGAACGGACTGCCCTGGAAAGGCAAGGACGGTCATTTCTATTTCTTCCGCAACGACGGTCTAAGCAACCAGTCTGTGCTTTACCGTGCTTCCGATGCCGAAGGTACTGACGCCGAAGTGTTCATCGACCCGAACAAACTCTCGGACGACGGAACCGTGGCTCTGACAGGCGTGTTCGAGTCGCACGACGGACGATACATGGCATATACAATCTCTCGAAGCGGCAGCGACTGGACAGAAATTTTCGTTGTCGAAACCGCCACAGGCCGGCTACTCGACGACCATATCGAATGGGCCAAATTCACCGGTGCCGCTTGGCAGGGCGACGGATTCTACTATAGCGCTTACGACCGTCCCGAAGCCGGCAAGGAATACTCCAGTGCCAACGAATACCATAAAGTATATTACCACAAACTCGGCACTCCGCAGTCAGCCGACAAAATCGCTTATGAGAACCGTAACGAACCGCTGCATTTCCATACTGCCGAAGTGGCCGACGACGAATCGCTGCTGATGATTATGGGCGGCGGTCAAGGCCATGGCAATTCTTTGTATGTAAAAGATCTGCGCAAAGCAGGAGCGCCATGGACGACAATCGAGGAATCACAGGATCTGACCATGGAGCCTGTCAAGGCATTCGACGGCAAGATGTACGTCTACACCTCTGTCGACGCTCCCCGCTACCGCCTGGTGGAAATAGACCCGAAACGTCCGGGACGCACACACTGGCGCGAAGTTGTAGCGCAACCCGACAGTGCCGTATTCACAGGAGCCGATTTTGCCGGCGATAAAATCATAGCGCGCTTCGACAAAGACGCATCGAACCGCGCCTGGATCTACGGGCTTGACGGAAAACGCGAAAGAGAAATAGAATTCCCGACCTACGGCACAGCCGGTTTCTCGGCTGAACGCGGAAACGACGACGTTTTCTATTCGTTCTCTTCTTTCACATACCCCTCGGCCATATACCGTTACAATCTCGCCACCGGCGAAAGCACACCCTTCAAGAGCAGTGCGATAAAGAATTTCAATTCCGCCGACTATGTTACCGAACAGGTATTCTATCCATCAGCCGACGGAACGAAGATTCCGATGTTCGTAACCAGACATAAAGATGTCGAACCCGACGGCACAAATCCGGTTTACCTCTACGGTTACGGCGGTTTCAACGTGCCCCTCAACCCGACGTTCAGCCCCAACCGTCTGCTATGGCTTGAAAACGGCGGCATCTACGCCCAGGCCAACCTCCGCGGCGGCTCGGAATACGGTGAGGAATGGCACGAAGCAGGAACAAAGATGAACAAGCTCAACGTGTTCAACGATTTCATCGCCGCAGCAGAGTACCTTGTGGAGCAAGGCTGGACAAAACCGGAACTGCTCACCATCGAGGGTGGCAGCAACGGCGGCCTGCTCGTAGGCGCATGTGTAAACATGCGTCCCGATCTATTCCGTGTGGCCATACCCCGCGTGGGCGTTATGGACATGATGCGCTACCACCTTTTCACTATAGGATGGAACTGGGCACACGACTACGGCACAGCCGACGATTCACCCGAAATGGCAAAATATCTTCTCGAATACTCGCCGCTCCACAACATCAGCAACGACGGCACACCATATCCCGCCATCATGGTGACAACGGCCGACCATGACGATCGTGTCGTTCCGGCACACTCGTTCAAATATGCCGCAGCACTACAGGCTTCCGACACCGGCGACCGCCCCAAACTTATCCGCATCGACAGCAAGGCCGGACATGGCGCAGGCAAGCCCGTTTCTAAAGTCATCGATGAATACGCCGACATATATTCATTCATTTTCCACAACCTCGGCCTGACTCCCGACGGTCCAAAAGCCGAAAAGGAAACTGAATGAAATCCGGTAAAACAACAGCAGCAGCCGCGGGTATAGCTTTCGCCATACTCGCCGGCTCCTGCTTTACAGGAATAGAAAACACCGGACGTATCACAGATTCGGACGTACGCCGCCGGCATGCGTCCGACATTACTCCCGAACAGACATTTCTGTCGGCTATAGCCTCAGAGCCTCCATCGGCATGGCGCAACGGCAAACCGTTCCGCGTCGCCGACAAACGCTTCTCCATACTTCTGACACCGGCTTCGGCATCCGCGACCGACATAGCCGGACGCGACATACTTTTCGCCGGATTCCGTCCATATTCATCCATAACCGGCACCGAGATCCTTGAAGCGACATTTACCGACAGCAAGCAGCCGGCTGATACATTCTTTTACCGGACGCCAATGCTCGTGTCAGCCATGGACAAGGCGAAAGAACTGGTAATACCGTTTACTGTCGACCTTGATCTTGTAGCCCGTGCCGACTCGGCGCTTGCCGGACGCACGCTCTACATCATAAGCCCTATGTGGCTCGATCCGGCCGACAGCATGAAAGCTTGCGAAGGATTCAGACACATAGAAGTCCGTGTCGACACTGTCATTGCAGGCACCGACGTCTACCCTCTGGCAGTCGTATTCGATGTAACCGATCCCCGGCTCGCCATCACATCGCCGCGAGCCATATACATGACTCTGGGCGACAGCCGCACAGCCACACGGAATTTTGAAACGATATTCTCATTCACCAATCCCCGGAAGCGCTATCCTCAGGTTTCCGACGATGTATGGGAACTTATCATACGCTCACGTGTACGAAAAGATATGACACGCGATGAATGCCGCCTCGCACTCGGCGCACCATCACAGATAGAACGTTTCCCGACCTCTTCGGGCATGGCCGAACGTTGGCGATACACCGACGGAGTATATCTCGTGTTCGACGACGACTACCTTGTAAATTTCAGACTATGATGAAACTGACATTTCTCGGAACCGGAACATCGACAGGAGTGCCTCAGATGCGTTGCCGCTGTGCGGCATGCCGCTCCGTCGACCCGCGCGACAGCCGATTGCGCGCATCGGCTATGGTTGAACTTCCGACAGGGCACAACGTACTGATAGACTGCGGTCCCGATCTCAGGCAGCAGTTATTGCGCCTTGACTCTCCTGATCTGCATTCACTTCTTATCACCCACAGCCACTACGACCACGTAGGCGGCATTGACGACATGCGCCCGTATTGCCCGACAGCACCCGAAGGACATTTTCCCGTCTATTGCCGACCTGATGTGGCAACCGACCTGCGCAGCCGCGTACCATACTGCTTTGCCAGAAACCCATATCCGGGAGTACCTACATTCGACATACACGAAATCAATGGCGACGGAGCGTTTTTTCTTGACGACGGGACGGAGCTTGTGCCTCTTCCAGTTTTTCACGGACGCCTGCCGATAGTCGGATACCGCATAGGCAAACTTGCCTATATCACAGACTGCAGCATGATGCCGGAAACGACATACGGGCTGATCAGAGGCATCGACACACTGGTCATTAACGCCCTGCGCCATGAAAAGCATCCTACGCACATGAACCTGCGCGAAGCTCTCGACGTTATTAAATTGGCGGCACCGCGACAAGCATACCTCACCCACCTTAGCCACGACATGGGCTTACAGGCCGACGTAGAGCCTACACTGCCGCCGGGAGTAGCCGTCGCTTATGACGGCCTCTCAGTTGAAATTCCCGATTAGCACCGGCGCACACCTGAAGAGATCAAGCGACTGACGTCGGTGGAAATTAAAAAAAACAAGTCCATGACAACAAAAGTCACTTATCTCGACAACAGCGGTTTCATTGTGGAAACCGACAGCCTTTTTCTTGTATTCGACTACTGGCGCGATCCGGCGCATAAGGTCGTGAAATCGCTTGAACATCATCCAGACAAGCCGGTCATATTCCTTGTCAGCCACAATCACCGCGACCACTTCAATCCCGAGATATTCAATCTCGGACAGAACCACCGCCGTGTATTTGTATTATCCAACGACATTGCGTCGAATAAAATACGTAGCGACATGCCTGTGGAATGGATGAGTGCCGGCGACATTATAGAAAATCTTCCCGGCGACATTACAATACACGCATACGGATCAACCGACGCAGGCGTCAGCTACGTCGTTCAGTTCAAAGACGGATTCACGATCTTTCATGCCGGCGATCTCAACAACTGGCATTGGGATGAAGAGAATACCGAAAGCGAAGCCCGGAAAGCCAAGGAGCACTTCACAAACGTTATAAACCGCATCGCCGACGACCGACACATGTTTGATATAGCATTCTTTCCGGTCGACACCCGTCAGGGTGAGAACTGTGCTTCCGGAGCCGAACAGTTCCTCGACAAGTTTGAAGTCCACAACTTTTTTCCCATGCACTTTAACGGCGACTTCGGACGTGCCTGCGACTTCGAGGAATACAAGCTATCCGATGCAGCTGCCCGGCGAAGTACCCTCTACTGCCTCCACAAACCCGGTCAGAGCATAGAAATAAAACTATAATTCTGATAACACAGAAAAAGCGAGCCGCACAGTTGATAATGCGGCTCGCTTTTTATATTCTCCAATTTTTCATATTTATTTTCGTACTTTTGCATTCAAAATACAATGAAACAAATCAATGACGGATATAGAGCTTAAAGAGCAACTCGATGCTCTTGTTATGAAATACAACGTGCCTGAATTTGCCGATAACGATCCTGTCGGCTTTCCCCGGCGATTCACCGACAAACGCGACATAGAAATAGCCTCACTGCTTGTATCCACCATTGCATGGGGACAGCGTCCGATGATTCTGCGCGATGCAGAGCGTATGCTCTCGAAACTCGGCAACGAACCATACCGATTTGTCTGCGAAGGCGACATAGCCTCCATTGGCGAAGAAAACGTACACCGCACTTTTTTCGGACGTCATCTGCGCTATTATCTCACCGGTCTGCGTGAACTTTATCTGCGCTACGGCTCTCTGGAGGATTTCGCCATAGCCTGCGGAGCCACCGCCTCCGAAGCTCCTGCCTGGCAGTTGGCATCATCTCTGCGCTCTCTTCTATCCGACGCAAACACAGCGGCCCAATGCCGTCTCGACGGTCCTGACCGATGTCTGCCGTCGGCAGTCGACACATCGGCTCTCAAACGCTTCAACATGGCTCTACGCTGGCTCGTACGCCGCGACGGCATTGTGGATCTCGGTGTATGGTCGGCACTCGAACCGTCGCAACTGTTCATTCCTCTCGATGTTCATGTCGCCAATGTTTCACGCTCGGCGGGATTGCTCGTCCGCAAACAGAACGACCGTCGTGCCGTAGAAGAACTGACATGCGCATTGAGGCGTCTGCGTCCCGACGATCCTACAATCTACGATTTCGCACTGTTCGGCTACGGAGTCAACACTTCTGGAACAGGAGCGACTCAGTCCTCGCAGTAGTGGCGCAGCACACGCCTGTAGGAATTGAATATCTTGCTTTTTGACACAAATCCCACGTACTTGCCTTTCTCCACCACAGGCAGATTCCATGCACCGGTATCGTCGAATAGCTTCATTACCGAATCCATGCTGTCGCCCACTTCTATTTTTGCCGGAGGCATAGACATGAATGTGCTGACGCGCATACGCCTGTAAAGATCGGGGCGGAACATTATGTTGCGTATATCATCGAGAAGCACGACCCCGACCAGATCACGGTCCTGATTTATGACAGGAAACAGATTGCGGTTGCTCTTCGATATTGTGTCGACCATCTCCTTTAGGGTCATGTCAGGATATACAGGCAAGAAATCCGTTTCAATCACATTGTTTACCTTCAGCAAAGTCAGCACGGCTTTATCTTTATGATGAGTAAGCAGCTCTCCGCGCTTGGCAAGACGCATAGTGTAGATGCTGTAAGGTTCGAACACCTTTATTGTCCCATAGGCTATCGTAGACACAATAAGCAGCGGCAGGAACAACGCATAGCCGCCTGTCAGCTCGGCGGTAAGGAAGATGGCCATCAGAGGAGCGTGCATGACACCGCTCATCACGCCGGCCATGCCTATCAACGCGAAATTTTTGGTCGAAAGCTCAATTCCGAGATCGAACTGATTCACTACAAAGGCAAACAGGAATCCGGTCATACATCCGACATAAAGCGAAGGTGCGAATGTACCGCCGACACCCCCGGCCCCGTTCGTGGCGGAAGTGGCAAAAGCCTTGGTCAGTACGATAAAAAGGATGAACAGCGCGAGAAACCACACCTGATAGCGGTCGGCATAGAATATTGAACCGTTGACTATCGACGACGGATCCCCAGCGAGCAAGCCGACTATGGAGCCGTAGCCTTCGCCATAGAGCGGCGGAAAGATGAACACAAGCAGCGAAAGTATGGCACAGCCTATGGCAGTACGTCCCCACGGATGTTTGAAGCGTCCGAAAAAGTTCTCCATCATGTTCATCACACGCGTGAAATACAAAGATGCGAAACCGCAGACCAGACCGAGAAGAATCACAAAGGGTATTCTGCTGGTGTAGAAATCCTCGGTCTGCACGTAGAAGAACTCGAACTCATAACCGGTGTAAGCATACGCAATCGTGGCGCTTGTGATGGATGCGATAAGCAAAGGCATTATCGACACAGTGGTAAGATCAAGCATCAGCACCTCGATGGTGAACAGCATGCCTGCTATAGGAGCCTTGAATATGCCGGCAATACCGGCGGCAGCGCCGCAGCCCACAAGAATCATAAGGATGCGGGGCGACATTCGGAAATGTGCGCCAAGATTCGAACCTATGGCGGCGCCGGTGAACACGATAGGGCCTTCGGCTCCGACTGAACCGCCGAACCCGATAGTGACAGAACTGGCTATTACCGAGGTATAGATGTTGTGACGCTTCAGCCGGCTCTTGTTCTGAGATATTGCATAAAGCACTCGGGTGACACCGTGGGAGATATTGTCGCGGACAACATATCGCACGTAGAGAGCGGTGATAATCACACCGACTGCCGGAAGAAGTATATAAAGATAGTTCCCTGCTTCAAGATTTATCCGTGAAGTGAGGTTGCTTGAAATGAAGTGAATCAGGAATTTGAGAACCATTGCGGCGAATCCGCCGAGGATTCCCACAAGAAAAGCCAGGAGAAGAACGAAGTTCTTTTCCTTGATATGATGTTCCCTCCATATCAGAAAGGCCATGAAAGAATCCTTGACACGCTGTTTCAGCGTCTTTTTTTCTTCTGTCATTTTTCTTTTACCTTAAAATCATCGCCGGCACACAGCCGTAAAACTAAACGGGATATTAAAGACCGCGACCCCGCAGGACGGTACTGACCGTATGGAATAGTATCTTAAGATCCACACCGAAAGAAACGTTCTCGAGATAAAGCAGATCGTAGCGCAGGCGTTCTATCATCTCGTCGACACTGGTTGCATATCCGAATTTCACCATGCCCCATGAAGTGATTCCCGGACGCACCTGATGGATAAGACTGTAGGCCGGCTGACGCTCCATTATCTGACGGATATAAAATTCGCGCTCCGGACGCGGCCCTACGAGCGACATCTCACCCTTGAGTACGTTCCAGAACTGTGGCAGCTCGTCAAGCCTGTACTTACGCAAAACCTTTCCCAGACGTGTTATACGCGGGTCCTCGTCGGCAGAAAGAGCCGGGCCTGCCTCCTCGGCATCAGTGCGCATGGTGCGGAATTTTATTATGTCGAAAGGCCGCTTGTGATAGCCTATGCGACGCTGACGGTAGAACACAGGTCCGGGGGAATCAAGACGGACTGAAAGAGCAAGTACGGCATAGATCGGTATAAGCAACATAAGAGCTACCGACGACACCACAATGTCGCCAAGACGCTTGAGATTGACAGTCGCCGCCGGAATATTGGCATTGGTTATGTCGACAAGAGGTTCGTTTGTGACAGACGTAAGCCTCGGTCGCAATGTCATCAGCTGATGAAGTCCCGGGGTTATGAAGAGGGGTATATTCAAGGTATATAGCTTCGATATAAGCGATGCCGTATGCGAAAGCTCGCCAGGCTGACCGACTATAATCAAAGCTCCGATGACTTCATCGGCCACCGTTTTGCCAAGATTTTCAAAAGAATATACAGGCAAGCCGTCAGATGACTCATAACAGCTATCGCCTACATAACCGACCACTTTCAAGCCTGAACGACCTACAGTACGCATCATCCGTGCAGTTGTTCGCTCGGCTTCGGCTCCCGTACCCACCACAAGCGTGCGTATGCTGTTGCGCCCCGAGCGTATGAAATGCGCCATGCGTGTGGTTATGCAAAGGCGCAAAAGATAACATGGCACAAACAGGCATAAGAACAGGATTGCCATAAGCTCGTAGTTGCGCAGGCGTTCGGGAACATTATCGTTGATAAGCGCCGTGAAGAAAATCCCGAGCATACCGATGAATGACACAATCAATGTATTGAGGGACTCATCAAGGCGTGATTTGTAAAGTGTGCTACTGTTGTTATAATAGCCCGAAATTCCATAAAGAGCCAGCATTATCAGCGGCACAAGCACCTGACCGAGAATAAGCGGGGGTGTTGAGAGCCATTCCAGAATGGCATCACGCGGATAAATGTCGGACGGCAGGGAAATAAATCTGAATATATTGAACAGCAACCATCCGACATTTATTGTCAGATAGTCCGAAACAATATAGAGCTGTTTTATTTTCGTGGTCTTTCTCATCCGGTAACACTACTGTATGTTCAGGAACGCAGAACCTTGAACATTCCGGATGAATCGAGCCGCATGACAACCGACGGCCGGCGGTCGGCGGTCGGCTCGTCGCGACGGCTTGTGCATACGTAATCGACGGCTCCGCTTATCTCCCGGCTTATCGCTGCGAATGTTTCCGGAGCGGCCTCGCCACTGACATTGGCAGACGTCGACACCAAAGGCCGACGGAAAGCCTCGCATAAAGCGCGGGAGAAAGCTTCGGACGTGACACGCACACCTATGCTTCCGTCAGGTGCAAGCAACTCGGGCGCAATACCCGAGGCCCGCGACGCCCGGTCATATACTATTGTAGTCGGACGTGTGCTGAACTCGATCAATTCATAAGCCACATCAGGAATAGCGTCAGGATCAACAACCCTTTCCAGAGCGGCAACAGAACCCACAAGAGTTATCAGCGCCTTGGCATCGGCACGGCGCTTTATCTCGAACACACGACGCACGGCTTCGGAGCACGTGGCATCGCATCCTATTCCCCACACTGTATCCGTGGGATAAAGAATCACACCGCCACGGCGCAGGCAATCCACTGCCAGGCGTATATCCTCGAAATATTCTGCCGGTATCATATTCTTTTCTTTGGTGTCGTTGCCTGGAATTCTTTAAGATAAGCCGGAGTGCCGTAGGCCACATCCATAAAATCGCGTCGGGCGAAAGCAAGTTCGCTGAGAGCTATCATGTCGACGGCCAGAGGTTCTACTCCGTCGACATAACGCGCCTGCGGATGGCGCTCCATAATTTCACGGGCTTTCGCCGCACCGTTGCCGAAAAACAAAAGCGGACGCCCCGAGGCAAAAAGTTCCGAATAACTGCTTTCGTCAAGGATTAGAGGGCATGGCTTCAACATCTCGTTGAGTGCGAAATCGTAAGCCGCCGTATAGACCTCCATGCGACGGGCATCGAGCATAGGCACGAATATACTGTCGGTGTCGATATCATCGGTTGAAAACATGACACGCGTTGCAAGCAGCCGCAGGGTATCCACCCCTATAAGCGGAATATCAAGCCCGTATGCCAGACCCTTGGCCTCGCTCAACCCTATGCGCAGTCCGGTGTAGCTTCCCGGACCTATGGATACGGCCACGGCATCGAGGCTCAACTCGCGTTCGGCTGCAAAATCAAGGCATCCTTTTATGTATCCGCTGAGCAGTTCGGCATGGTTGCGTCCGGAATAATCCTCGAAATGAGTAAGGATACATCCTTCGGCCGTGAGAGCTACCGAGCAGACATTGGTAGACGTTTCTATGTTAAGAATTACTGCCATATCATAAACGGCGTCTGTATCGGCGCCAACATTTTTTTTAAATTCAAAGGCAAATATACGAATAATATGTCGAGAGCAAAAGTAAATTTATTCGATTTTGCCGAGCGCATCTTTTTTATTTCATTCAGCGTCGAAGTTATGAAAAATATTCGTACTTTTGCTTTCGCTATGACCACAGACAAAGGCAAGGCAGCCAACTACACGCAGGCATTCTCCGACTACCTGTCGCGCACAGGCCGGCGGCGTACTCCGGAACGCTTCATGATTCTGGAGCGGGTTATGGCCGAGCGCGGACACTTCTCCATAGAGGAACTTTGCGAACGCATAGCCGCATCAGGTGTCCATGTCGCTTTGGCCACCGCCTATAACACCCTGCAGCTGCTTGTCGACGCCGGAATTGTGCTTCGTCACCGTTTCGGCGACCGCACTTCGCTCTACGAATGCGTTCATGAAGCATCCGGCCACCAACATCTGATATGCTCGCAATGCGGGAAAGTAAAGGAAGTACGCGACACATCGCTTGCCGGCTACCTGCGCACCAAGCGCTACCCGTCTTTCACCCCTACATGCTATTCCCTATCAATCTACGGACTCTGCTCGGAATGCGCCCGTAAAGAACGTCGGTCTGCGGCAGCACCATCAAAAAAAACAGAATCAACACCAAACAACACATAGATCAGTTATCCAATGGACAATAAAGTAGACGTTCTTCTTGGCCTCCAGTGGGGCGATGAAGGAAAAGGCAAAGTCGTTGACGTACTCACTCCGGCCTACGACATAGTAGCCCGCTTCCAAGGTGGACCCAACGCCGGCCACACTCTCGAATTCGAAGGTAAGAAATACGTTCTCCGCTCCATCCCGTCGGGTATATTCCAAAGCGGACAGACCAACATAATAGGCAACGGTGTAGTGCTCGACCCCATCCTGTTCCGAGGCGAGGCCGTCGAACTCGCCGCATCAGGCCACGACATCACCAAAGTCCTCAAAATATCAAAAAAAGCCCATCTTATCATGCCTACGCACCGTCTGCTCGACGCTGCCGGCGAGCGAGCCAAAGGCAATTCAAAAATAGGCACCACGGGAAAAGGCATAGGTCCGACATATACAGATAAGATTTCGCGCAACGGCCTGCGTGTAGGCGATACTCTCGCCACAGACTTCGCCGACCGCTATGCGGCAGCCCGCAACCGTCATCTCGAAACGATACGCTCTCTCGGAGCAGACATCGATACCGCGGCTCTCGAAAAAACAGAAAAAGACTGGTTCGACGCCATCGCTTATCTCCATACTTTCGACATCATCGACAGCGAGCACTATATCAACGCACGCATCACCGAAGGCGCACGCGTGCTGTGCGAAGGCGCGCAGGGAACAATGCTCGACGTGGACTTCGGCTCTTATCCGTTCGTAACCTCCAGCAACACAATCACAGCCGGAGCCTGCACCGGTCTGGGTGTCGCCCCCAAACGAATAGGCGACGTGTTCGGTATTTTCAAAGCATACTGCACACGCGTCGGCAGCGGCCCGTTCCCCACCGAACTTTTCGATGCCGACGGCCACACCATGCGTGACCGCGGTCATGAATATGGCGCCGTGACCGGCCGCGAACGCCGTTGCGGATGGATCGACCTGGTAGCCCTGCGCTATGCAGTTATGATCAACGGCGTGACAAAACTGATAATGATGAAGAGCGACGTGCTCGACACGTTCCCCACCATCAAAGCATGCACAGCCTACCGTCTGCCCGACGGCTCCACTACCCGCGATTTCCCATTCGACATATCCGAAAGCGCCGGCATCGAACCCGTATATGAAAACATAACCGGATGGATGACCGATCTCTCAAAAGCAAAGAGCGAAGAGGAACTGCCTGAAGCTTTCACCGACTATATAGCCTTTGTCGAACGTCAACTCGGCGTGCCGGTAGTCATATTATCGGTAGGTCCGGACCGCGAACAGACAATCATACGCAAAAAATAAAGCACCAACCCAACCCTTAAATCCTGAAAAACAGAAATGGCAAAAGTGAAACCTTTCAAGGGCGTCCGTCCGCCTCGCCGGATGGTGACGGAAGTAGCGTCGCGCCCCTACGACGTACTGAACAGCGCGGAAGCACGCGCAGAAGCCGAAGGCAATCCGAAATCGCTTTACCACATCATCAAGCCGGAAATCGATTTCGCCGAAGGCACCGACGAACACGACCCGGCGGTCTACGACCGAGCCGTGGAAAATTTCAATGCGTTCCAGCAACGCGGATGGCTCGTGCAGGATGAAAAAGAACATTATTATATATATGCACAGACCATGGACGGCCGGACCCAGTACGGCATAGTCATCGCAGCAAATGTCGACGACTACATGAACGGCTGTATAAAAAAACATGAGCTGACTCGTCGCGACAAAGAGGAAGACCGAATGAAACATGTGCGCATCAACAATGCCAACATCGAGCCTGTTTTCTTCGCCTTCCCCGACAATGAAGTTCTTGAAACAATCATACGCGAGGTAAGCGCCGGCCCGGCCGAATACGATTTCACAGCTCCCGACGGCTTCGGCCACCATTTCTGGGTAATCGACGACGAAGCCACCATAGAACGCATAACCGACGAATTCGGAAAAATGCCGGCCTTATATATCGCCGACGGGCACCACCGCACTGCGGCCGCCGCGCTCGTAGGAGCAGAAAAAGCCCGCAACAATCCGGCTCATCGCGGCGACGAGGAGTACAACTACTTCCTGGCCGTGGCATTCCCGTCGTCGCATCTCAAGATCATCGACTACAACCGCGTGGTGCGCGACCTCAACGGCCTTTCACCTGCCGAATTCCTCGAAAAGCTTGAATACAAATTCATAATCGAAGACAAAGGAAGCGAGATTTACCGGCCGGCCGCTCTGCACAACTTCGCCCTCTATCTTGAAGGCCGTTGGTATTCACTTACAGCACGCCCCGGAACCTACGACGACTCCGATCCTATCGGCGTACTCGACGTCACCATCTCCTCCGACCTTATCCTGCGCGACATAATAGGAATAACCGACCTGCGCTCCGACAAGCGAATCGACTTCGTAGGAGGCATACGCGGCTTGGGAGAACTGAAAGAGCGCGTGGACTCCGGAGAAATGGCATTTGCACTCGCACTCTACCCGGTGTCGATGGAACAGCTCATCGCCATAGCGGATACAGGCAACATCATGCCGCCCAAGACCACATGGTTCGAGCCTAAACTCCGTTCAGGCCTTGTGATCCACAAACTCGATTAACAGGCGTCACAGAACATTTTCTGTAGTCGGAATGTTATCAATGAAGTATTTTAATATTTACAGTCATGAAAAAATTTATTTCGAGCATTATGGCCCTGCTGGCTGTCGTTGCCGTGTCTTCATGTTCGGATGATTCCGAAAAGATAATAGGCATAGATGATATTCCGCAAACGGCATCCACATTTATCAGCACTTATTATCCTTCCGCGTCCGTTACATCCGTCACATCCGAAGGCAAAGGCATGGATACCGATTACGATGTCTATTTCGCCGACGGTTCTAAAATAGAGTTCAACTATGACGGCGAATGGAAAAGCGTCGACGCTCCTTTCGGAGCCACAATCCCGGCCGGAATAGCACCGGAGGCAATAGCACAATATGTAGCTGCCAACTACCCCGACTTAGGTATCAACGAAATTTCCCGCGACCGCCGCGGATATGAAGTCGAACTGCTGAACGGAATCGATCTTGAATTCGCCCCAGACTGTTCATTCATCAGGGTCGACAAATAAAATCATACGACATACCCCCTGCCAAATACACCGACGGCCTTAAAGCTGTCTGTGTATTTATGATTAAAACCAAAACACAAATATTATATCACAGCAATGAGAAAAATCTTTTTTGCAATCATCACACTAAGCGTTCTGGCAGGATGCAGCCGCTTTTCCAACAGGGGAACAGTGGAAAACCCTGTCATAGGAAGCTCCAACACGCAAATTCTGAGTTTCGAGAAAATTGAACTGACCGATTCGTCGACACTCCTGCATGCAGTGGCCCACTTCCGCCCCAACTGGTGGATCAACCTGACATCGTGCAGCGTAATAATTGCCGACGGCGACACTTTCGCCCTCGAATCGGCCGAAGGAATAACCCCCGACGAACGGTTCTGGATGCCGGATTCAGGAGTCGCGCATTTCAAATTACGCTTCCCGGCAATTCCCTCATCTGCGAAAAAAATAGATTTCAGCGAAAATACCGCCGACGGTTTCATGCTATGGGACATCGACCTGACCGGAAAAGCCGATCCTACAGCCGGCTATGGAGGCATCCCGGCGGAACTGCTCGCCAAAGTCAGCGAAACAGAAATTCCGGCACCCGTGCTGGCCGTGGACTCCGCAACCGTCAAGATTCATCTGTCAGGCTATAAAACGTCAATGGGCAACAAACTCGGTTTCTATCTGAACACCATGTCCGGACAAGTTAACGACCTTCCCGCACTCGATATCGACGCCGACGGCAACGCCACATTCCATGGAATTCTCGCCGGCCCAACCATAATCCACACCAAAAACATAGGCGACATTCCCGTGCGTGGCTACGCAGTTGTCGCCCCCGGCGAAAGCATAGACCTCTACACGGATCTGGGCTTCAGCGGAATTGCAAACATGATAGAACGCGGCGATTCCATAAGCCCGGGAGCTATATTCTGTTCCACAGGAACATACGGACCTATTGTCCGCTCCATCCGGGAAAACCCCGAAAAAAATTTCAGCCATGAACTGTATACCGGAAAATACGGCAACTACCACATGGACGGCGACAGTTATACCGACTACATAATCGGACAACACCGCGCTCTGAAAGACTCACTCGCTGCAGCAGGACTCAGCCCGTTGGCCGAAAAAATGTGGAAGATCAACCTCGACGCAAGCCTTATGATAGCCGCACAGCAGGCGCGGGATATACTTAAACGAAATTACTACTCGACTTACGGGAACTGGGGCGAACCGATACCTGCCGACAGCCTGAACATAACACTGAGCGACGACAATCTGCGCCGTATAGCATCAGAAGTCGATCTGAACAATCCCGCCTATATGTATCATTTCCCGTTCTATACACCCTTCAATCTCGCCAAAAACGGCAAAATATGGGATGAGGCCGGACTCGACGGGCATCTGACCGCAGAATTAGCCGAATACATCGAAGCATATAATGCAGCCTCGAAAGGTAAACTGACCGACAAACAGCTCGCACAACTGCGCGGACTAAGCACACCGTTCTACGCCGAAGCCGTCGAGGCCCGCCGGAAAGAAATAGAGGAGTTCATGTCGAAAGCCGACATGGGTCTTGTCACAGCCACGCCTGACGTCGCCAACGATAAACTCCTCGACGCCATTGTCGCCCCATATAAAGGCAAAGTCGTAATGGTGGATCTCTGGAACACATGGTGCGGACCGTGCCGCGCATCCATCGCCGTCAACGAACCTGAAAAAAGCGGCGATCTGTCATCCGAAGACATTGTATGGATATATATCGCCGACGAATCATCGCCAATCAAGACCTACCTGAGCATGATTCCCGACATTAAAGGCATTCACTACCGTGTTAGCCCCGAACAGATTTCCGCAATACGCTCACATTTCGGCGTTGATGGCATACCCTACTACATTCTGGTAGACCGCAAAGGCAAAGCCACCGGCCGTCCCGACCTTCGCGACCATGACCTCTTCAAAAAGACACTTATAGAAGAAGTGAATAAAAAATAGCCTGAAACTTATACCCGCATATAACAAAAAAACGCTGTAGTCCTACAGCGTTTTTTTTGTTATTGTTTATAAAATTAAACATCCGTAATTATAGAAACCGCTTTTTTGTATGTAACTTTACATCACAAATTCCGGCCATCCTGGCGACCGGAAAGAAATCATGTAACAACCAGCAATGTACAGAAAAGGTAAACTATATTTCCGTTACGGCACCATGGGTTCGGCCAAAACAGCCCTTCTGCTTACCACGGCTTACAACTTCGAAGAGCGCAACATGGACTACATGTGCCTCAAACCCATAATCGACACCCGCGAAAATGCCAGCGTGATCCGTTCGCGCATAGGAATCGAACGGGAATGCCACTGGATCTACCAGACGACAAACCTCTACGAATTCGTACGTAACCTTTATAAAGAAAAAAAACGTCTGGTCGACTGGTTTCTTATTGACGAAGCGCAGTTTCTCACCGAAGCCCAGGTCGATCAGCTCTCGCGCGTAGTCGACGACTTCGGTTCGAATGTCATCTGCTACGGCCTGCGCACCGATTTCCAGACCCACCTGTTCGAAGGATCCCGACGCCTTTTTGAAATCGCCGACACTATCGACGAAATAAAATCGACCTGCAACTGCGGACACAAGACAATCGTGAACGCCCGCATCGACTCTGCCGGCAACTTTGTTGAAGAAGGGGCACAGGTGGAGATCGGCGGCGACGACCGTTATGTTGCCGTATGCCGCAAATGCTGGCGCAACAAATGCATCGAACAGGCACGACGCGCCACTCTTCCGCTGCTCGAACTTGATGACGAAAACGAAAATCCGGTTGTCGACGCAGCAAAAACAACAATAGCTGACTGATTATATCTATTATCATTATGATATTATGCGATATTAAAAACGCCGCTCCATACGGCAAAATATGTACCGGATTGATGACTGCCATAAAATGGCTCGAAGAACATTACGCCGACGAATTTGTTAAAGGAGTGAAGGACATTGACAGCCTGGCGGGAATCTATGTAAAAAGCGAGGAGGTCGCAATGGTGCCGCGAGAAAAAGCCTCCCTTGAAGCACATCGTCGCTACATCGACATTCATGTGCCTCTGCAAGGAGCTGAAACAATAGGCTGGGCCGATTGCGGGAAGCTGAAATACAGCCGCGGCTATGACGACGACAAGGATATAGAATTCTTCGGCGACGCCGCCATGACCGCGCTCCATGTCGCACCGGGACAGATCGCCGTATTTTTCCCGGACGACGCCCACGCACCCAACATCGGTCTTGGCAACCACCGCAAACTATGCATAAAGATTCCCGTAAAATTTTCCGGCTGTTGAATCAATTCATCATCAAACACATATTTTACAATTCATTCAACCCGACATGAACATCCGCATCCTTTTATCCGCATTACTGCTGACACTGTCGGCAGCTGCTTCCGCATTATCCATAGGCAAAGCTGAATCTTTCGACTGGAAAGATGAATCACTGACCTACGATGTGATGTTCAAATGGGGACTGATAAATAAAAAAGCCGGTTCCGCAACCCTTACCCTTCGCGCCGAACCGGAAAGCTACGTGACCCGCCTTACAGCCGCATCCGAGCCTTGGGCAGACCGTATCTATCAAGTCCGCGACACCCTCAACGGCCGTATAGGCCGCGACGGATTCCGTCCGCTTTTTTATGAAAAAATCGCGAACGAAGGCGGAGAGCGAAAATACGACGTAGTGAAGTACCGTTACGAAAGCCATCCTGAAATATCAGCCGACTGCATACGTAAGGTGTACAAGAAAAATAAACTTAAAATCGACGAAAAGCGTACGCTGAAAACATTCGGCACAACAGTCGACATGCTGACGTCTTTCTATTTCATGCGCCATCTGCCATTCGAAAAATGGAAAGACGGGCAAAGTGAAACCGTCAACATTTTCTCCGGCAAACAAAAAGAATTGCTGAAAATAAGCTACCTCGGAGAAGTAGACCTTGAAGTAGGCGATAAAGTACGCCGGTGCTACCACATCAGTTTTTCTTTCACATCCGACGGGAAACGCAAGACCTCCGACGATATGGAAGCATGGATAAGCACCGACGGACGCCGCATACCAATGCGCCTTGAAGGAAAACTCCCCGTAGGAAAAGTCCACTGCCTGCTCTCAGGAGAGTGACTGATACTCCCGCTCGGCAAAATCAAATAAATTTGGCTTTGCTCTCGACTTATTCGTATCTTTGTACATTGAAAAATATTTTTGAAATGTCCGAAAAAACATCACCTAAGAAAGAACTGATTCTCAGCGGCATCCGCTCTACAGGAAACCTCCATCTGGGAAACTACTACGGAGCACTCCGCAAATTTGTCAAGCTGCAGGACGACTACGACTGCAACTTCTTTGTGGCCGACCTCCACTCGCTCACCACACACCCCGACGCAAAACAGCTCCACGCCAACGTCAAGACCATACTCGCCGAATACCTCGCCGCAGGCATCGACCCCGATAAAGCCACCATATTCGTACAAAGCGACATTCCCGAAATATCGGAAATGTATCTTCTGCTGAACATGCATGTCGGAGTCGGAGAACTTATGCGTACGGCCTCTTTCAAGGACAAAGCCCGCAAAGCCCTCGGCATCACAGCTCCCGGCAATGACAGCGACAACGACGATGAAGCATTCGAAAAACAGATAATCGGCAACGAAACCAACAAGCGCGTGAACGCCGGGCTGCTTACCTACCCTACACTTATGGCCGTCGATATCCTTATCCAGAAAGCAACCAAGGTGCCCGTAGGCAAAGACCAGCTGCAACATCTTGAACTGACTCGCCGATTCGCTCGCCGATTCAACTCATTTTACGGCGTCGATTTCTTCCCTGAACCCACCGATTTCAACTTTGGCGGCGCTCCTGTCAAAGTCCCCGGACTCGACGGCTCCGGAAAAATGGGTAAAAGCGAAGGCAACTGCATCTATCTTGTCGACGAGCCTAAAGCACTGCGCAAGAAAGTGATGAGGGCCACAACCGACGAAGGTCCACAAGCTCCTGATTCCCCCATGAGCGAACCTGTCGCCAACCTCTTCACCTTGCTTGAACTGACATCCGCACCCGAAGTCGTGGAATCGTTCCGCAAAGCATACGCAGATTGCTCCATACGCTACGGCGACCTTAAAAAGCAGCTTGCCGAAGATATTCTGGCTGTAACCACCCCTATCCGCGAACGCGTGACCGACATTCTTGCCGACGACGCATATATAGGCCGCGTGGTACGCGAGGGCGGCGAACGCGCACGCGCACGCGCTGCACGCACTCTTGCCGAAATGAAAGAAATAATGGGGTTCCGCAAATTCTATTGACCTTTAACATCATGGGGCGTGCCGACGCATGGCACGCCCTGCTGAATACCCGCCGATGAAGGAAGCGCTAAGGCAGACTCAGGAAAGCCGGCTGTTGCAGAAACTGAATCCTATGCAAGTACGCTTCGGACGCATTCTCGAAATGAATACGCCCGAAGTCGAGGATGAAGTGCGCCGCGAACTCGACGAAAATCCCGCATTGGAAGAAGTCGCCTCTCCCGACAGCGTTCCTGAAGAAAACGGTACAGACACCGACGATTTCAACGAAACGGCCGACGAGCTTCAGCTTGCCGACTACGGACACGACGACGACATACCGTCGTACCGCCTGAGTGCCAACAACAACTCTCCCGACGACATACACTACGAAGCATTCGGCGCAAGCGACGATGAAGATTCCATTGTCGAAGCCATGGACAAACGGCTGGCCGAACTCGACCTTGACGAAACCGAACGGAAAATAGCGGCCTATATAACCGGTAATCTCGACGATAACGGATACCTCACGCGACCGCTCGACGCCATTGCCGACGATATGGCTATTGCCGAAGGGATAGATGTGGCTCCTGCAACATTGAAACATGTTTTCGACGCCATACGCACACTCGATCCGGCCGGAATATGCGCCGTTGACCTGCGTGACTGCATTCTGCTGCAACTGCAACGTCTTGACAACAGTCTTGTCAGGCGTACGGCCGAAGAAATCATAGACAAACACTTCGATCTGTTCTCAAAAAAACACTTCGAAAAACTGCGGACTCGCCTGAGCGTCGACAACGACGTGCTTCAGGATGCACTCGACCTTATCCGCAGCTTAAATCCAAAACCGGGATCGCTCCTTGTCAACAGCCGTGCGGGCGAACGCATGCGCCACATAGTTCCTGATTTCAGTGTCGACTATGACCAGACCGATGGTTCTTTCTCCGTTTCGCTACTGAGCCGTGTTCCCGAACTGGAAATATCGGAATCGTTCCGTCCCGAACCGGAACCGCTTCATATCTCCGACTCGCGCCGCCGCGAAGCCCGCGCGTTCATAAAACGGAAGTACGACGAGGCCTCATCTTTCATTACGATGATGCGGATGCGTTCGCAAACTCTGCTGGCCGTGATGCGTGCGATAGTCGAACGCCAGAAAGACTTTTTCATTACAGGCGACAAATCACTCCTGCATCCGCTGATACTTAAAGACATCTCGGCAAGCACAGGACTTGATTTATCAGTAATATCACGTGCGGCAACAGGCAAATATGTGCTTACGGCGCACGGAATATACCCTTTGAAACTTTTTTTCAGCGAACGCCCTACAGGCGACAACGACGCTTCATCGCACCTTATCATGCAGACTCTTACAGAAATAATAACTGCAGAAGACAAGAAACATCCACTGAGCGACGAAGAGCTGCGTCTGCGCCTGCTCGACGGCGGCCTTGACATAGCGCGGCGTACGGTTGCAAAATACCGCGAACGTCTGGGGCTGCCTGTAGCACGGCTCCGAAAAGAATTCTAAGGCCTCCGGATGTTATAACAATAAAAAGTAATGAACAGCGACAACGATAAAACCACAGCTCTTCCACGCGGTCTGACATTGACGGCAAACATCGTCAGCGATGTCTTCTCTCCGCTGCTTGTACCGACTTATGCCATGATTATTGCCGTTATGCTCACACAACTAAGCATACTCGGCGTCGGCGTACGCGTGACAGCATGCCTTGGTATAACATTTATCACGGCCTTACTACCCATGACATTCATATTCATTCTGATGCGCATGGGAAAAGTCAGTGATGCAAGCATTTCGGACCCGCGGGAACGCACAGCCCCCTACATGGCAACAATCATCTGCTATCTCGGAGCCTCGGCATACGTATATGCAATCCACGCACCGCTGTGGCTGATAATTTTCTTCATAGGGGCCGCACTGACGTCCGCAACGGCAATGCTGATAACACACTGGTGGAAAATCAGCGCCCACACCGGAGCGACGGGAGGTCTTGCCGGCATATTGTTCTGGCTTGCAGACCGCAACATGCTTTCCGGCGACGGACTCCTGTGGGTTTCTCTTGCCTTCATACTCGTCGGACTTGTCGCATCCGCCCGCCTTATACTCAACCGTCACACATTAGGACAGGTTGCTGCCGGAGCCGCGCTCGGCTTCGGCATAGAACTGGCCACTCTGATGGCTGTCTGTCACTGATATCACAAAAACCAATCACAACACATGGTAAGCATCATAATGGGAAGCACATCCGATCTTCCCGTACTCCGCAAAGCAGCCGATTTCCTCGAACAGATGGAAGTACCGTTTGAACTCCGTGCGCTTAGCGCACACCGCACACCGGCCGACGTCGAAGAATTCGCCGCCGGAGCAAAAGCGCGCGGCGTAAAAGTAATCATTGCCGCCGCAGGCATGGCTGCCGCATTGCCGGGTGTTATCGCCGCAATGACCACTGTTCCGGTGATAGGTGTACCTGTCGCCGCAAGCCTTTCAGGTATCGACGCCCTATGCTCTATCGTGCAGATGCCTCCAGGCATACCCGTCGCCACCGTAGGCATAAACGGCGCGCTTAATGCCGCCGTACTGGCCGTCCGCATCCTCTCGCTTTCCGACAGCGATGTAGCCGGACGCTACGAACAATACTGCAGCACTCTGGCCGACAAGGTTGTCAAAGCCGACCGCGAGCTGAATCAAATCGACGAATACAAATTCATGCTGAAGCGATGAGCCGCTATAATTACTCCAGAAGACACACGCACTGCGTTCGCGTAGGCAATACGACCATCGGAGCCGACGCCCCTGTGCGTCTGCAATCGATGACAAATACAGCCACGCTCGACACCGAATCCTCCGTGGCCCAGTGCGAACGCATAGCTTCTGCCGGAGCAGACATAATCCGTCTGACAGCTCAAGGCGTGCGCCATGCCCGCAATCTCGGTGAAATACGCCGTAAACTTCGCGAACGCGGCATCGACACTCCTCTCGTGGCCGACATACATTTCAATTCCGACGCCGCCTTCGCCGCCGCCGAGGAAGTCGAGAAAGTACGCATCAATCCCGGCAACTTCGTTGACCCAGGACGTACGTTCCGCGCCCTGAACTACACCGACAGCGAATACGCCGCCGAAATAGAAAAAATCCGTGCACGCTTCATTCCCTTTCTCGAACTCTGCCACGACCGCGATGTGGCCATACGCCTCGGCGTAAACCACGGCTCGCTGAGCGACCGCATCATGAGCCGTTACGGCGATACCCCCGCAGGCATGGTCGAATCTGTAATGGAATTCCTGAGGATATGCGTAGAGCGAAATTTTGAGGACGTGGTAATATCCATCAAAGCGTCAAATGTGGTGGTCATGACCGAAACCGTCCGGCTACTCGTAAGGCAGATGGATGCCGAGGGAATGGATTTCCCGCTGCACCTCGGTGTGACCGAAGCCGGCGACGCCGAAGACGGACGGATAAAATCAGCCGTCGGAACAGGCTCACTGCTGGCCGACGGCATAGGCGACACCATACGTGTGTCGCTCAGCGAGGCACCCGAAGCCGAACTGCCCGTCGCCCGAGAGCTTGTGCGGCACATAAACCGCATAGCGAATGCTCCTGCGATCAAAGAACCGCTTGACAAAGACCGTAGGCGCCAAACTCCTTCGCAACCATGCGGAAAAATAGGCGGCGGACAGCAGATGCTTATCGTGGGACTCGACATTGCCTCCGGAGAAATACCTCAGGAAGTAACTGTACTCTCGTCGGCACACGAAAACCGCATAGGCCACATACGAGCGCAACTCGACTCCATCGCGCCCGAATCAGTATCCCCTGTGATTGTCAGACTCGAATATCCCGACCGGATGACAGCTGAAGAAACACTCGTGGCCGCATCCATCGACTTCGGCGCTCTACTGCTTTCCGATGGCGACAGAATCGACGGTGTATGGCTCGATACTCCCGTTATGAACGCCAACGACAATGCTAACCTGATGCTCGGAATACTGCAGGCCGCACGCATCCGCATCTCCAAAACAGAGTTCATCGCCTGCCCCGGATGCGGACGCACTCTGTTCGATCTGCCATCCGTCCTGAAAGAAATAAAAGCAAACTGCTCGCACCTGAAAGGTCTGAAAATAGGAGTTATGGGCTGTATAGTGAATGGTCCCGGCGAGATGGCCGACGCCGACTACGGCTACGTAGGTGCGGCTGCCGGCAAAGTAAGCCTTTACAAAGGTAAAACATGTGTGGATAAGAACATACCGGCCGCCGAAGCCCTTCCACGGCTTATAGAACTCATAAAATCCAACGGCGACTGGATTGACAGAACATGATGAAAATTCCTCGACAGGAAATAACCCTCACAACACTTTCCAACGGTCTGCGTCTGGTCCACTGCCATACGCCCAAAGCCCATAGCGGCATATTCGGTGTGGCAGTGCGCGCCGGGAGTGCCGACGAACGCCCGGATGAAGCCGGACTGGCCCACTTTGTCGAACATACAATATTCAAAGGAACGTCCAAGCGCTCGTCATGGCATATAATCAACCGTATGGAAGCCGTGGGCGGAGAACTCAACGCCTTTACCACAAAAGAGGAAACCGTCGTCTATAGCATTTTCCCTGCCGGAGCGGCACAACGCGCGGCGGAACTTATATCCGACCTCGTGTCCAACTCCCGCTTTCCCGATGCCGAACTCGACAAAGAGCGTAATGTAGTGGCGGACGAAATCGATTCATATCTCGACTCTCCGTCCGATGCCGTATTCGACGATTTCGAGGACCTTATGTTTTCCGGTCGCGGAGTGGGACACAACATCCTCGGCACCCGCGAAACACTCGCCGGTTTCGATTCCGCCGCTTGTTCCGGCTGGCTGCGGCGCTTCTATGTTCCGGGCAACATGGTGGCGTTCTACAGCGGCTCGCAGAATGCCGGCCGAATAAGCGCAATGGTGGAAAAATATTTCGGCACAATGGAAAATACCGCAATCCCGCAGCGCATTGAAACGGCCGGATCAGAAAAAAAACGCGACGCATTCAATGTCCGTAAAACCATCGACAGCCATCAGGCTCATTGCGTTACCGGAATCGAAGTGCCCGGACTTTACAGCGACAGCCGTCATGCCGTGTCCTTGCTGACTAACCTCACCGGAGGACCGGGTATGAACTCGCTGCTGAATGTGGCGCTACGCGAACGCCGCGGACTTGTCTATTCGGTCGAAACATCTACTTCGATGTTCACCGGATGCGGAATGATGGCCGTATATTTCGGATGCGATCCCGAGGACAGCGTACGATGCTCGCATCTGACACGTGACGTTTTCCGTCAAATCGCCGACGGCGGACTATCGGCTTCACGCATAGAGAAAGCAAAAAAACAATATATAGGTCAGATAATACTGGCATCCGACAACCGCGAGAACAATATACTGGCCGCCGCACGTACAACACTCTTCAGAGGCGCACCATCTAATCTTGCGGCCACAGCCGAAGCAATAGATGCCGTAAATTCAGCACAATTACGCGGTCTTGCCGAAGATTTTGCAGAAAACAGCAGTTCGCTGACATTCGGTCCTGAAATATAACTTGATTATAAAGCAACAATAAAACCATACACAAAATTTCACCATGAAAAATCTGAAGAAGCTACTGCTGACTGCCGTTGCAATCACGGCATCGTCGGCCGCATTCACCGTTTTTGCTGTCAAACCACAGGTGATAAAATTGGATAACGGTCCGGAAATCACCCTATATACCCCGGAAAATCCTGTCGGAGCCGCAGTATTGATTTGCCCCGGAGGTGGTTATGTAAAAAAATGTATCGACAAAGAAGGATACTTGTTCGCACCATTCTTTAATGAAAAAGGCATCACTCTCGCCGTACTCGACTATCGCCTGCCCGCAGGGAACCCGTCGCTGCCGACCGGGGATGCAGTAGCCGGCCTGCGCTATCTCCACGACAATGCCGACGCACTGCATCTCGACAAAAACAAGATAGGGATAATGGGCGGTTCTGCAGGAGGACACCTTGCGGCACAGACTGCTGTCAGCGCTCCGAAAGACGTTGCCCCGAAATTCCAAATATTGCTCTACCCTGCTGTTTCAATGGTCGACATGAGCCTCGCACACCGCGGCTTGCGCGAGCGTCTTCTCGGCGACAAGGCAGATGACCGCGAAACAATGATAGCATACTCTCCCAACCTTCTTGTCACACCCGAAACGGCACAGGCGTTCATCATTCTTACTGCCGACGACAGTATCGTAGACCCGGAGAACAGCCTGTCATACGCGCGCGCACTCGGGAGCAAAGGCGTGCCCTGCGAACTTCACATGTTCGCCCACGGACCCCACGGTTTCGGAGCAAACGAGATCCCTTTCAGAAAAGTATGGCTCGACGCATTGTCGCATTGGCTCGATACCAACGTCCTGTCAGAATAATCTGCCGAGCCATCCGAGTATCTCTTCGATAACGACAGGAGATATATCTCCCTGCAGAAGTGCATATTCCGATGTCGCACCGCTTTCGCAATCAAGCATCAGATGGTTTATGCCCGGCAAAAGCCGGGCATCGGCTTTTTTGTTAAGTTCGCTGATACGGACCAAATTACGTGGATGTACCTGTCTGTCGAGCTCACCGTTAAGCGCAAGCCACGGAACCGACACCGCGCGGATATCCGCCTCCGGATTGTACGAGATAAAATTACGGAACCAAGGCGATGCCATCACTTTAACTTCCCGACGGGCGCGTTCCACAAGCTCGGGAATTCCGGCAATGGCCGGATTCTCATTCAAAACATCAGCGTACAACTGCATTTCAAGAATATACGACGGCATTGCCGATCTCACCATCTCATAACGTCGTCGGGCGGCATCAATCTGTTGCCGGCTTTTATCTGCCGGAGCCGCAGGCCCGAGCAAAGCCCTGAGCTGGTCAAGATTTATGGAATCTCCGGAAAAAGCCGGCGCTCCCATAGTAATGATAAAATCGCAGACTCCCGCATTGGCGAGCTTATATGCTATAACTCCACCTTCGGAATGTCCGAGCACACCGGCAGGCACATCATATCCGTCGGCGGCAAGACGTTTGCGCGCAAAATCAAGAGCGGCGCTCACATCACCGGCAAAATCATCGGTAGTGGCATCATCGGGTCCGCGGTCCGAACCGCCGATACCGCGATCATCGAAACGCATGACTGCATAAGCATTGTCGCCCAATGCCTCGGCAATGGCTTTGAACGGACGATGACCGAGTATATTCTCGTCGCGGTCTTGTGAACCGCTACCGCTCGCCAGCACTACAAGAGCTTTTGGCTGCACTCCTGCGTCAGGCAAAACAAATTCGCCGGTGAAGCACAGTCCACCGGCGTTATCATTTACAAAAGTCACATCCTCGGCGCGGAAAGCACAGCAAGGAAACGAAAGTGCTGCAATAAGGACGGCACTAACAATACATCGCCTCAATTTCATCGGCATAAAGATTATTGATTACGGGACGACGAATTTTGAGTGTATTGGTCAGTTCACCGTTCTCGATAGTGAATTCACGTGGCAAAAGAGTGAAACGCTTTATTTTTTCAAAACCGGCCAAACCCTTTTGCAGTTTCTCTATACGTCCGGCGAAGAAATTACGGATTTCGGCATTATTGACAAGGTCGTCGACCGTGTCGAATTTTATCTGGTGACGACGCGCATAATCTTTCAAAGCCTCGAATGCCGGAATAATTATTGCCGTGACATATTTTCGCTGATCGCCTATCACCGCGACCTGTTCAATGTACTTATCCTCACCAAGCCGGCTTTCAATAGCCTGAGGCGCGATATACTTGCCGTTCGAAGTCTTGAAAAGGTCTTTGATACGCTCTGTCAGTATAAGCGATCCGTTCGGATCGAAACGTCCGGCGTCGCCGGTTCGGAACCATCCGTCGGCAGTGAAAGCTTTTGCAGTATCTTCCGGACGGTTATAGTATCCGCGCATTACAGATTCGCCGCGAACAAGAATCTCGTTTTCTTCTCCTATCTTTACCTCGACTCCGGGCATGAGCGTACCGACCGTACCTATTTCATAAGCCACTTCGGGGAAACAGGTGACAGTAGCTGTTGTTTCCGAAAGTCCATATCCAATGACAATGTTGATTCCGCAGGCGTGAAGGAATTCCACGATATTAGCCGAAAGAGGTGCTCCGGCCGTTGGAAATATATTTCCGTTCTCGACTCCTATGACCCTACGCATGGGCGTGAATATCTGTTTGTCGAAAAAACGGTACTGCATCTCCAGCAACCACGGCGCACGCTTGCCAAGACGGACATAGGAAAGGTTGCGACGCTGTCCTACGCGCATCGCCTGCTCGAAGAGAATTCGCTTCATGCCCTTGGTACGCGAAATTTTGTCCTGTACGGCCGAATACACCTTCTCCCAGAAACGAGGTACAGAGCACATGCAGGTCGGACGCACTATTTTCAACGCATCCTGAATCTGCTTCGGGTCAGGATTTATGGCCACACGCATTCCCATCATAAGACAGAAGTACGACCATGCTTTTTCGAATATGTGGCTCATCGGCAGAAAGCATACCGATGTGTCGCTGTCGGAAAGCATGTCCAGACGCACACGATGGTTCTCAAGAGCCGCATTGAAGCAACTGTGAGGAAGAATCGCGCCTTTAGGTTCGCCTGTGGTTCCGGAAGTATATATCAATGTGGCTATATCGTCGGGCAAAGCCGAGGCCGCACGTGAATCCACCTCGCGACGGCATGAGTCACTTGCCGCATGACCGAGTTCAAGAAAATCGGAGAATGCAAGAGTATCCTTGTCATCGGCAGGAATATCCACCGCAGGATCCAGCACTATTATCTTGAAAAGACCTTCGCATTGCGGAAAAACGGAACGTACGGCATGATATTGCTTCTCGTTACCGACGAATATCATCCTTGCGCCTGCATCGTTGACTATATATTTCACCTGCTCGTCGCTTGAAGTCGAGTAGATGGACACAGGCACCGCACGATTGCGGAAAGCGGCAAAGTCGATTACAAGAAGTTCGGGACAATTTGCGGAAAAAACCGCAAGCATATCATGCGGACGTATACCGAGAATTTCAAACGCATACGCCGCATCGTCGACGGCAGCATTGAAATCAATCCAGCTTGTCGACTTGCAGGAAGCATTTCTGACGTCAATCAGGCTGAACGCCTCACGCGTTCCATATTTAGCGGCCTGACGACCGATTAAATCGGTTAATATATTAGACATAACTGACTGTCTTCGTTAAAAACTTCGACAAAGGTACGCTCTTTGAGTTTTTATCTTAACAATTCAGGAATGATAAATCGTCTTCATTTAACAATCATTCCCAAGTTGCACAACAAATGCAAACGATAGTTAATGAAAACGGCGTTGTAATTATGCTTTATTAACTAAAAGGCATTTTTCTCTCCCTGAATTGCATTGAGCACCGTACGCACCATAATCTTAAGGTCGAGAAGGAACGTCCAGTTTTCTATATACCACACGTCATGCTCTACGCGGCGTTCCATTTTCCAGAGTTCGTCGGTCAGCCCACGGTATCCGTTGACCTGCGCCCATCCCGTTATTCCCGGTTTGACGGCATGGCGAGCCATGTAACGGTCGACAAGAGCCGTGTATTCCTCCGTATGCTTGAGCATGTGGGGACGCGGCCCTACCACGGACATATCGCCTTTCCAGACATTGATGAACTGAGGAAGTTCGTCGAGCGAGGTGCGTCGCAGAAAATCGCCGAAACGAGTCTTCCGAGGATCATTTCTGGTGGCCTGAGCCTCGTCGCTTTTGGCATTGATTCTCATAGTGCGGAATTTCAAGCACATGAACGAGCGTCCGCGATATCCCGTGCGCTCCTGTTTGAAATAGACAGGACCGGGCGACGACAGCTTTATGCCTATGGCGACCGGAATATATATCAAAGGATAGAATACCAGAAATACCGACGATACCACAATGTCAAAAAAGCGCTTGAAAATACGGTTCAATGGGTTCTTCAGCGGATTTCGTGTGATACTTAGCAGCGGCATCGAGCCAATGCTGTTCAGTTCGAAACGGCGGCTTACATAGCGCGAGATCTGCGGCACATAGTAAAATTCGGCAAGAGTGTCGTCAGAAACTTTTACCACCCGCAGGAAATCCTCGTGCTGTCCGGAAAGAGTAAAGAAAATCTGCTGTACATTTTTTTCCCTCACGAACGAATCGAGAAGAGATATTCCACCTATATATTTCCCCGGAAAATGATCGGGACATTCATCGTCAAAAAAACCGCATACCTTATATCCGAAACCGGCGTCGTTCTGCATGGCGGCGAAAAGCCGTTGTGCCGTCGGACCTGTACCGACTATCACCACCCGGGTGATATTGTAACCGCGACGACGCATGGCTTTAAGGAAATAGCGCGTGCTGACATGCCAGACACAAAGAGTAATCAGCAAAGTGAAATAAAAGAAGATATAGGCATGCAGAGGTATTATCCATATTCTCAGAAAAGCCACTATCGAAAGGAAGAACAGCGCATGCACACCCACAATGCCGACAGCTTTGCGGATCACATGATCCATCAGGATAGCTCGTCGGCCATGACGGTGACGGAAATCGGCAATAAGCAGCGGCATGATGCAGATGTTGACAAGCAGCCACAACATGCGCAGCGTCTGGTGGTTTTCAGTGATTTGAGGATAAAGGGATAGTGTGGTTGCAAATACGGCGTTTACAATCGCTATGTCGCCGCAATTGAAAATGGCCTGAATGTAGCGGCCCAATCCCAAGCGAGTATCGTTTGCAGGCATTTTCCGTGAATTTCTGGCTTTGCTGAGGTTGAGGGGGGGGTATCAGGATTAAAAGTCGGAGACATGCAGGCAGGTTCAATCAACCGCCTGCATGCCCCCGCATTTCAGGTATCAGGAAAGTTTCCCGTCAAGAAGCTTGATTTTTTCTTCGAGTTCGGCGATATCGCCTTTAAGGCGCTCTATGCGACGCATCGATTCACGAACCAGAGAATCACCCGACTTGGAACGGGAGCTGAGAAATCCGAGATTGTTCTCATACGTGCGGAGTTCGGCACGACGGGCATCGACAGTGCGGGCCAGACGTTCGCGTTCGCGGAAGAGCTTGTTGTCGTCGCCCTCGATTTCGGCCACACCTTCCTCGAAACGGCGACGACGCTGACGGGCGGCGATCATATCGAAACGGGAGCGCACCGCATCCACTGCAGAACGATATGCCTCGTATATCTTGTCCTTTTCGCGGAAAGGAACATGGCCGACAGCCTGCCACTGAGTCTGAAGCGCACGCAATTCTTCAATTGCGGCATCGCGATCCTCGCATTCGGCAAGAGCCGACAGTTTTCCTATTATTTCGCGTTTTGCCTTAAGGTTCGCACTTTCGGCGCTGCGCTGGCCGGCACCCGCTTTTTTCTTCTGTTCAAAGAAAGCATCACATGCGGCTGTGAAACGCTTCCAGAGAGAATCGCTGTACTTTTTCGGAACAGCACCTATAGTCTTCCACTCTTTCTGCATCTCGACAAATGTATCGGTTGCGGCATTCCAGTCGGTACTGTCCTTGAGAGCCTCGGCCTTGTCGGCCAGTTCCTGCTTGCGTGCGAGATTACGCGACAGTTCCTCACGTGTGCTGCGGAAATAATCGGCTTTGGCAGTAAAGAATTTGTCACAGGTCGAACGGAAGCGATTGAACAGCTGTCGGTTCGCTTTCTTCGCGGCAAATCCTACAGTCTTCCATTCTTCCTGAAGCCCTATGACTGTTTTCGTCATAGCATCCCAGTCGGCAAAAGAACGCAAAGCCGAGAAGTCAAGAGCTTCAAGGCGCTCGCAAAGCACCGTCTTGGCGGCCTCGTTCTGAGCTTCTTCCGCTTTACGGGCTTCAAAATACGCCTGATAGCGCTTGTTGATTTCAGCTGACGCATCACGGAAATTATTCCATATCTCCTCACGCAGTTCTTTGGCAACGGGTCCGATCTGGCGCCATTGGTTGTGAAGATCCTGCAGGCGGTGATAAGCGGCTATGACGTCGTCGATCGCGGCAAGTCCGCGTGCTTCGGCAAGAATCACCTCTTTTTCGGCGAGATTCTTTTTGAAGTCGTAGTCGCGCAGTTCCTTGTTTATTTTAAGATTGTCGGAATAGCGTTCGCGGGCTTCCTGAAAACGCTTCCATACAGAAGTATCATCTGTAGGAGGCACCGGGCCTACAGCATTGAACTCGTCCTGCAACTCGCGATAGCGTGGGAAAGTGCGGTTCACATTGTCTGTATCCTCGGCCAAAGCTATTATCTGCTCGATTATTTCATTCTTGCGACGAAGATTCTCGGCACGTTCCGCTTCCTGACGCGCGGTCCATTCCGATTTCTTCTCACGTATGGCGGCAAGCAGATCTCCGAACTCGACATCGGCACGGGCAAATTCAGGGTCAGACACAGGTTCCACATCTTCGCCTTCAGCAGCCGGAGCGGCTTCGGGTCGACGAAGCATGTTGAACTGCTGACGCAGACGGCGTATTTCCTCTGCCGTAATGTCGGCAGCATCGCGTCCGAGCATTTCACGTGCTTTTTCAATCATAAGTTCCGGAGTCAACACTTCGGACACAGATTCCTCACCTTCCGTCATGATTTCTTCGACGGCTGCTTCGGGATCTTCTTCATTGCCGGCGGCATCTTCGACTGTGAGTTCTTCATTCACGGCATCGGTTTCAGCCGATACCGGTTCCAGGGTTTGGTCCTTGGCGGATTCTGTTCCTTCCAGGGACGGGTCGCGCATATCCATTTCTTTATTATAAATAAGAGTTTATCCCCCGCAGGGGAGTTTGTTGGCCAAAAATACGGATAAGCCGAAAGCAAAGCCAAATTTATTTGAGTTTTGCCGAGCGGGAGTATTTAAGGCGAAGCCAAAGATAGTAAAAATATTTTAAATGCAAACATCAGCGGCAGCAAAAAGCCACAAAAACAGCTATTCACCCACATCATCCGGTGAATCGAGCAATGGAAGCCTGTTCATCTCTTCGATATAGTCAAGAATGGCGTCACGGCCACGGCGATCCTGACTCGAGGTACGGAAGACCGGAGGTAGTTCCTCCCAAATGTCGAGAAGTTTCGCACAATAATTAGCCGTCTGTTTTTTAGCGGCAGTGGCGCTCAACTTGTCCATCTTCGTAAAAACGATGCTGAACGGCACCCCGTTCTCTCCGAGCCATTCCATGAATTCCATATCGATGCGCTGCGGATCATGCCGCGAATCAATCAGCAGAAAAAGATTTGTCATCCGGCTACGCCCCAGTATGTAGCTCTTGATCATTTTCTCCAGACGCTCGCGGTCGGCTTTGCTCCGGCGCGCGAATCCATATCCGGGAAGATCGACTATGTACCAGCTGTCGTTGACAAGGAAATGGTTTATAAGCATTGTCTTGCCCGGAGTCGACGAAGTCATGGCCAGATCTTTCTGTCCTGTAAGCATATTTATAAGGGACGATTTACCTACATTGGAACGTCCGATGAAAGCATATTCATGACGTATGTCTGACGGGCATTTTTCAAGATTCGGGCTACTGACCACGAATCGGGCTGTATTGATAATCATAATTGAAGTTATTTCGTAAGTCCGGCTACGAAGCCGTCTATTTCAGTAAGAATGCAGGACAGCCCGTCTATTCCACGCAAGCGCGATTCAAGCGGACAAGGGCCTGTTCCTGCCCGATTTATTATGGCCGGCACCACACTATCGACCACACCGGGAATACCGGCTTGCGACAGGAACTCGACCGCTGCCCCGGATGCGACCGGCGTTGTATAGGCGGCAACTCCGGCAGCTGCCATCAGCGCTGCGGCACCGAGTCCTATGACGCGGTCGGCTACAAGCGCGCCGCGCAGCAGGGCCGGATCGGATTTCAGGAGTGCGTGAAGATCGGCGACACCGCGGCGTGTAAAAAGAGTGGCGGCAGCGTCGTCGCGGTCATCGGCCACAACAAGAGTAGCGCCAGGCGTAGCAAAAAGCTTAGCACGCAGAGCGGCCAGACGCGTGCACCTAAGCGCATCCGGCGCCACAGGCGTTATGCGATTCATGAC
>Ga0073906_1001407_pt1 | contig 37212 bp, 31 predicted proteins | sample Inofromicrocosms_FD_65485 | JGI IMG/M metagenome (GOLD analysis project Ga0073906, IMG submission 65485) | Mouse cecum microbial communities from Vienna, Austria - Inoculum for glucosamine and mucus D2O microcosms | ecosystem: Host-associated > Mammals > Digestive system > Large intestine >...
CCGGGATGAACAAAGGAAGAAAACGGAGGAAGACAGAGATGTTAAAAGGAATTCCGAAAATTTTATCGCCGGAACTGTTGATGGTGCTTTGTGAGATGGGGCACAGTGACCGTCTGGTGATCTCTGACGGGAACTTTCCGGCGGAATCCATGGGAAAGGACGCGATCGTGATCCGCTGTGACGGCCACGGCGTGCCTGAGCTTTTGGATGCCATCCTGCAGGTGTTCCCACTGGATACTTATGTGGAGAAGCCGGTGAACCTGATGGAAGTGATGCCCGGAGATGATGTGGAGACTCCAATCTGGGATACCTACAAGGAGATCATCGCAAAACATGATTCCCGCGGCGCGGACTGCGTGGGCAATATCGAGCGCTTTGCGTTCTACGATGAGGCAAAGACAGCTTATGCGATCATCGCGACCGGGGAATCCGCTCTGTACGCAAATGTGATGCTGCAGAAGGGTGTTGTGACAGAATAGCTGTAGATATGGCTTTTCATTCGAAAGAATCTTCTCTTATAAATCTGAAAAGAAAACCGCGCCGGGATGGTATTTTTACGATACTATCCCGGCGTTTTTATATTCATATAAAAGGGGAATCATAGTAAATATTCTGTGTCTGTATGTTATTCTGAGGACTTATGCTTTTTTCTGTATTCATTTGGAAGCATTCCAAATTTTCCTAAAAAAATTTTATTAAAATAACTGCGATTTGAAAAACCTGATTTCGACATTACATTATAAATACTTAGATCTGATTCTATAAGTAACGCGGCTGCCTCCTGCAGCCGAAAAAGCTGCCCATATTCTACGAGAGTTAAACCTGTCGATTTTTTTACGACTCTGTTTAGATAGTCAGCATTATAATGCATGAGGCATTCTAGTATAACTCACGATAATTACCGCTACCTTACACGCAGGATAAATTTTTATGTGCAAGGAAGCTGAATGAGGCGATGCCGGTAGCATCGTCGATTGAAGCTGACGCAGCAGATGAAAATTTAGACAAGTGAAAGGTGTGGATAATTATCGTGGGTTATACTAGTTCAGCCCGACTGACCTTACCCTTATTTTTTTTCAAATATTTTGGTGATCTGGTGAATGAGATTTTCATCATTTGACCCCACAAGTTGAATAATTTCTTTCTGATATAGATCAGGATTTTCCATAATAGAAAAGAAACGGGCAACTAGCCCGGCCATAATAAAAACACAGGCAGGGTTTTGACTGATTGTAGCATTAATCATACTATGGATTAATGTTTCAAGATTATCACATGATTGTTCGAATTCTTCATTGACGGCTGTCGGCTTAAAATTGATATATTCTTTCGCATTGTAGTATTTACATTTTTTGTTTTTGCTGATCAGATGACTTATGGAATTAAAGGTATTGCAAAAAATATTGTTCGAAGAATATATAAAGCTGCTATCTACAAGTGTCTTTGACAGTTCAATGCTGATAGAAATGAATTTTTCCAGATGACGAGTAAACTTTTGAGGATTTTTTGCATATGGTAAAAGCAAGTGGAAATACGTTGTCAGGAGACGTGTATGCGGCTGTGTGAACTCCGGGAAAAGGAAGTAATCAATAGTTGTGACTGCAAAAGGCTGGGCTGTGTGGTGGATCTGGAATTTGACTGCGGCAGCGGGCAGATCGAGGCGCTGATCGTGCCGGGACCGGGGAAGATCTGCGGCTTTTTGGGGACGGATAGTGAATACGTGATTCCATTTCACTGTGTAAAACGGATCGGACCGGATATTATCCTTGTAGAAATACGGGAAGAAAAATTTTTGAAAAAAATATAATGCAAATACAGGGCGGATTGTGTATAATAAAGATATGCCGCATGTGTTTTGGAATGCGGCAGTGCCGATGGCCTGGCGTATTTGTCGGCAGCAGTATCGAGTTCCTTTTGAAACATGTATGTAGAGTACAGAAGAAAGGCGGATAATATTATGAAATGTCCCTATTGCGGAAATTCGGATACACGAGTCATTGATTCCCGGCCGGCAGAAGAGAACAATTCCATTCGCCGCCGCCGTTGCTGCGATGAATGCGGGAAGCGGTTTACAACCTATGAAAAGATTGAGACGATCCCGCTGATTGTGATCAAAAGGATAATAACCGGGAGCAGTATGAACGCTCCAAGATCGAGAACGGGGTGCTGAGCGCCTGCTACAAGAGGCCGGTACCGGCAGACGCCATCAAGGAAGCGGTGGATGAGATTGAGCTGCAGATCGTCAACCGGGAGGAGAAGGAGATCCCCAGCAGTCTCATCGGAGAGATCGTCATGGAGCGGCTGAAAACTCTGGATCCGGTGGCATATGTCCGGTTTGCATCCGTATACCGGCAGTTTAAGGACGTCAATACATTTATGGAAGAACTGAAGATGTTCTTAGAGTAATTAAAAGACAGAAGGTATTTCGGTCTGAGATCACAAAGAGCCAGAACCACACGGGAAAATATCAGAGGGCATTTTTCACAAAAAAGATGCCTGTATCTATGGTGCATAATTAACAAAATTGAACCTTCCTTAAAAAAATCTCCTTACCTCGGGTAAAAAAAAGTGCTACAATAAAGTGTAGCAGAAGTTTACTCTACCGGACGTAAGGACATGAAGATCCAATGTAAATGTGCAAATGAGAACGTTTCTGATTTGATAAGGAAGGAGGATGTGTATGCATAATCAAGGTGATGCAGTAGTTTATAAGTGTAAGGGTGTATATCGGATTGAAGATGTAGGAACATTGGATTTTATGTTTGCGGATAGAAAGAAGAAGTATTATACTCTGCAGTCCGTGGGAAATGCGAAGGATCGGGCCTATGTCCCCATTGATGACGATACCAATATCCGCAAGCCCATTGAACGGGAAGCGGTGCTGGGTTTGATCAAGAGGATGGATGATATTGAAATTCTGTGGGTGCAGAGTGAAAAGACCCGGGAGCAGGAATACAAGAATTGCATCTCCGGATATTTGCCGGAGAACTGGATCCGGGTGTTGAAGACCCTTTATAAGCGTACAGAGCATCGCGGCGGTGTGACAAGTATGGACAAGAAGTATCAGCAGCTTTTGGAGCATGCGCTTTACAGTGAGTTTTCATATGCCCTCGGCATTCCGGAAAATAAGGTCGAAGGCTTTATCAATGAGCAGAGAAAAAAAGAAGCGTAGTTGGCTGCCCCGGGGAGGTCCTGCCATTGGACAGGCTTTTCCGGGGGTTTTTGTTTTCGGAGATGACATAAATTAAAGATCTAAAACCCGAGAGAATGAGTTGACAGATTCTCTTAGGGTTTTCTTTTTTTGAAAGAACGAAGTCTATTATATATATCATTATTTCTGCTTTATAAAAAATCTTCATTGAACCGTTTCAAAGAAATTCAATAGTGGCGATATTGAACATGTAATTTGCGTGAATTATAATGAAACCTTTGGATGTGAAAAGGGAAACGTGCGGCAATATTGTGCTGTGGTTTCCCTTTTCATGTGCATAGGTTTATTTTTTTCCAGAGCATTCAAAGCTGCTTTTTAAATACGATAGGATTGTTTGAGACAGCATTGCCTATGTTCGTTACTGTTCACACCCTGGCCGGGCGCGCACATTAACCTATGATCTCCAAAATAATGAAAAAAGATATTTTTATTATTGAACTTGCAGGATATCACAGGTATAATGGACATATTCGAAGGAAAGGAGAGGCATCTTATGAACATGTTATCCATTGAGCAGGAGTTAAAGAACAATTCTTATCCGGGTAGAGGGATCATCCTTGGAAAAAGTGCGGATGGGACAAAAGCGGCTGCGGCATATTTTATCATGGGGCGCAGCGTGAACAGCAGGAACCGCATCTTCGTGGAAGACGGGGAAGGGATTCGCACTCAGGCGTTTGACCCGGCCAAGCTGACGGATCCAAGCCTGGTGATCTATGCGCCGGTGCGCGTGCTCGGCAACAAGACCATTGTGACCAATGGGGATCAGACGGATACGATCTACGAAGGCATGGACAGACAGATGACGTTCGAACAGTCGCTGCGGTCCAGGGAATTTGAACCGGACGTACCCAACTATACACCCCGCATCTCCGGGATCATGCATGTGGAAAATGGAAACTATAATTATGCCATGTCGATCTTAAAGAGCAATCACGGCAATCCGGCGGGCTGCAATCGGTATACATTTGCGTATGAGAATCCGTCTGCGGGAGAAGGTCATTTTATACATACGTATATGCACGACGGAGATCCGCTGCCCAGTTTTGAAGGAGAGCCGAAGCTCATCTCCATACCGGACGACATGGGAGCATTCACGGAGCTTCTGTGGGACAGCCTGAATGAAGAGAATAAGGTGTCGCTCTTTGTGAGATATATTGACATCCAGAGCGGAACATACGAAACCAGAATTGTGAATAAAAATAAATAAGGAGTCGTAACATGAAAGAATTAGAATTAAAATATGGCTGCAACCCGAATCAGAAGCCGTCCAGGATCTATATGCAGGACGGGAGCGACCTTCCCATTGAAGTATTATGCGGGCGTCCGGGATATATCAACTTTTTGGACGCGTTCAACGGCTGGCTGCTGGTGAGCGAGATGAAGAAGGCTACCGGGCTTCCGGCCGCTACCTCCTTCAAGCATGTGTCTCCGGCAGGCGCTGCAGTCGGGCTTCCGCTGTCGGAAACATTGGCGAAGATCTACTGGGTGGATGATCTGGGAGAGCTCTCTCCCCTTGCGTGCGCCTATGCGAGAGCCAGAGGAGCCGATCGGATGTCCTCCTTCGGCGACTTTATCGCCCTGTCCGATGTGTGCGACGTGGATACGGCAAGGCTGATCAAGCGGGAGGTGTCGGACGGTGTGATCGCACCGGGCTATGAGCCGGAGGCGCTGGAGTTGTTAAAGCAGAAGAAAAAAGGCAATTACAACGTGATCCGGATCGATCCCGCGTATGAGCCGGCGCCGTTGGAGCACAAGGAAGTATTCGGGATCACATTTGAACAGGGAAGAAATGAATTAAAGATTGACGATGAGTTCTTTGCAAAGGTAGTAACCGAGAATAAAGACATTCCGGAAAATGCAAAGCGGGATCTGGCAATCTCCATGATCACGCTGAAATATACCCAGTCCAATTCCGTATGCTATGTGAAGGACGGACAGGCCATTGGGATCGGCGCCGGACAGCAGTCCAGGATCCACTGTACCCGTCTGGCAGGACAGAAGGCGGATAACTGGTGGTTAAGGCAGGCACCGCAGGTTCTTGGGCTTCAGTTTAAGGACGGCATCGGCCGGGCGGACCGGGACAATGCCATTGACCTTTATATCGGAGAGGAATACATGGACGTTCTTGCGGACGGCGTATGGGAGAATACTTTCAAAGTGAAGCCGGATGTATTTACGAGAGAAGAAAAGCGGGCATGGCTGGATAAGATGACCGATGTATCTCTGGGGTCCGACGCATTTTTCCCGTTCGGGGACAATATTGAGCGCGCCCACAAGAGCGGAGTAAAATACGTGGCACAGCCCGGCGGTTCCGTGCGGGACGACAATGTGATCGCGGCCTGTGACAAGTATGGCATGGCGATGGCATTTACAGGACTGCGTCTGTTCCATCATTAAAAAATCCCTGCCTGTACGGCAGCAGGCTGCTGATCAAAAATCTGAGTTTTACTGTGGCAAATCACATAAAACTCAGATTTCGGATTGCAGCCGTACAGGTGGAAAATGCATCGGAGGACGGCATGATATTGGAATCAAAAAGCCCGGAGGACACCTTTCAGATCGGGATGCGCCTCGGGAAGCTGGCGGAAGCAGGGGAAGTCTACACCCTGACAGGAGATCTGGGAGTCGGGAAGACCGTATTTACACAGGGATTTGCAAAAGGGCTGGGGATTGACGAATCCGTAAACAGCCCCACTTTTACGATTCTGCAGATTTACGAGGGCGGCAGGCTGCCGCTGTACCATTTTGACGTTTACCGCATCGGAAGCGTGGAAGAGATGGAAGAGACCGGATACGAAGAATACATCATGGGGGACGGTGTGTCCCTGATCGAATGGGCGGATCTGATCGAAGAGATTTTGCCCCGGAAGCGTACCCGGGTTTTGATCGAGAAGGATCTGGAAAAAGGATTTGATTATCGGCGGATCACGGTGGAGCTGACAGGAGAGCAGACGGATTGAGCATGTCATATGCCGGGACAGTGATGCGGCGGAGGATATACGGAACGCCGGATCGATCTGCCGCCCGGTATCATTTGAAAGTGAGATAAGACAGGAATAGAAAGGATGCGGGACATGAAGGTGCTGGCGATAGAGAGCTCCGGGCTGACGGCCTCGGTTGCCGTTGTGGAGGAGACCCGTACCGTAGCAGAATATACGGTGGATTATAAAAAAACACACTCCCAGACATTGCTGCCTATGATCGACGAGGTGGTACGGATGACAGACCTGGATCTGGCGGAGATTGATGCCATAGCTGTGTCAGGGGGGCCGGGGTCCTTTACCGGACTTCGGATTGGCTCTGCCACGGCAAAGGGGCTGGGGCTTGCGCTGGATAAGCCGCTGATCCATGTGCCTACGGTAGACGGGCTTGCCTACCAGGTGTACGGCTGCGGGGATATCATCTGCCCCATCATGGACGCGCGCAGGAATCAGGTCTACACGGGAATCTATACATTCTCCGCAAGGGCGGGAAAAAAAGAAGGGATCCGTGAGGTGGATCCGGTTTTCCAGGTGCTGCGGATGCAGATGGCCATAGCTGTGGAGGATCTGATCCGGAGGCTCAACAACTATAACAGGCCGGTGGTGTTCCTGGGGGACGGAGTGCCGGTTTATCGGGAAATGCTGTCTGCCGGGCTGAAGGTTCCCTATTCGTTTGCGCCGTCCTATATGAACCGGCAGCGAGCCGCTGTGGTCGGAGCGCTGGGGATCCGTTATTATAAGGCGGGAAAATACGAAACCGCCATGGAGCATCAGCCGGAATATCTGCGGCAGTCCCAGGCAGAACGGGAGCGTGCCCAGCGGGAAAAGACGGCAAAGCTGGTCATACGGGAACTGAAAGCCGAGGATGCCGCGGCTGCGGCGGAGATCGAGTATCAGAGTTTTCCGGACCCATGGAGCCAGAACGGGATATTGGACACTGTTTCGAATCCAAGTACCGTCTGCCTGCTGGCGGAAAAAGCGGGAAAAGCCGTAGGATATCTGTTTGCGTATAGGGCGGGGGATGAGGCGGAGATAGCGCGGATTGCCGTAGCCGGCGAACAGAAGCGGCAGGGTGTGGGAAAAAGCCTTATGAGAACGCTGGAAGAGATCGGTAAAAAGAAGCAGATCCGCAGGCTGCTGCTGGACGTGCGGGAAAGCAACCGGGAGGCAAGGGCTTTCTATGAAAAAATGGCCTTTCAGGAGGACGGGATCCGCAGGGGCTTCTACCAGGATCCACCGGAGGACGCGGTCCTGATGAGCAGGGAGCTGTAACGGTACTGCAGGGCGGTGTTCCATGATGCAGAGGATAATTGTATTCGGGACAGCAGAGGAACAGGTGTGCAGATCCGGATATGGGAAGACTTTACATTGGATTTTCGCATCCAGTCATGGGAGCGTTTCCCAGTGGGAAACAGAAGAAAAAAACGTTATAATTTAGGCGTAGCAGAACTTACACAGTATTTGAATATACGGAGGAGGAAGTTGTATGCGCCAATATCATCATATTAAAAAAACAGAAGAGATCAAAGAAATCAGTAAGATGATCTGCAACCAATGCGGGAAAGAGATTCCGGTTGTGAACGGCCAGGCCCGGGAAGGGGTGTTCAGCGCGGACTACAGCTGGGGATATTTTTCGGAAAAGGACGGGGAGAAGCATTCCTTCGAGCTGTGTGAGGAATGTTATGACGCCCTGCTGAAGGGATTTCGCATACCGGCTGAAATAGAAGAACAGTGGTGAATGCTGTTCAAACCATTTGCTTTGACGGAGGAATGGAGAGGATTATGTTAGATGTATGTTTGCTTGGATGCGGTGGGATGATGCCGCTTCCTTACCGCTGGCTGACTGCGCTGATGACCAGATTCAACGGCAGCAGCCTTCTGATCGACTGCGGGGAGGGTACGCAGATCGCAATCAAAGAGAAGGGATGGAGCTTTAAACCCATCGACGTACTTTGTTTTACACATTATCATGGAGATCATATCAGCGGCCTTCCGGGGCTGCTTCTTACGATGGGAAACGCGGAACGCCGGGAGCCTCTGACCATGATAGGCCCGAAAGGTTTGGAGTGGGTGGTCAATTCGCTCCGTGTGATTGCGCCGGAGCTGCCGTTTCCCATCCATTTTCAGGAGATCGAAGGAGCGGAGCAGACCTTTGAGATGAACGGCTATCGGCTGAAAGCATTTCGGGTGAACCATAATATTCCATGCTATGGATATACCATGGAAATCGACCGGGCGGGAAAGTTTGACCCGGAGCGGGCGCTGTCTCAGGAAATCCCTCAGAAATACTGGCGGTATCTGCAGAAGGGCGAGTCCGTGGAGTCCGAGGAGGGGCGGCTTCTGACCCCTGACATGGTGCTGGGACCTCCGCGGAAGGGGATCAAGCTGACCTACACGACGGATACCAGGCCCACACGTTCCATCGTGGAGCATGCGGAGTATTCCGACCTGTTTATCTGCGAGGGGATGTACGGGGAAAAGGAAAAAGCGGCCAAGGCCGTGGAATATAAGCACATGACATTTTATGAGGCGGCGCAGCTCGCGAAGGACGCCCAGGTGAAGGAAATGTGGCTGACCCATTACAGCCCGTCCATGACCAGGGCGGAGGTCTATATGAACGAGGTGCGCAAGATCTTCCCGGCGGCAAAGGCAGGAAAGGACAAAATGTCGGTTACAATGAAGTTTGGCGATGATCCAAAATAGCGCTTGCGGCAATTCCTTTGCAGGCAGGGACCGCTGCAATGAGTGAAAGTGAAATAAAGAGCAGGTGGGAATATGAAAGAAATCAGGGATATGAATATACTGGCAATTGAAAGCTCCTGTGATGAGACGGCCGCGGCAGTGGTGCACAACGGGAGGGAGGTCTGTTCGAATATCATTTCCTCCCAGATCGAACTGCACAAGCTGTACGGCGGCGTGGTTCCTGAGATCGCGTCCCGGAAGCATATTGAAAAGATTAATCAGGTCATTGAGGAAGCTCTGCGTGAGGCTCAGGTGACATTGGATGATATCGACGCCGTGGCCGTGACCTACGGTCCCGGCCTGGTGGGCGCGCTGCTGGTGGGCGTGGCGGAAGCCAAGGCCATTGCCTATGCACGACATCTGCCGCTGATCGGTGTACACCATATAGAAGGACACATTTCCGCAAATTATATCGAGCATCCGGATCTGGAGCCGCCTTTTTTGTGTCTGGTCGTATCCGGAGGACATACCCATCTGGTCTGCGTGCGGGATTATGGGAAGTATGAGATTCTGGGGCGTACCCGGGATGACGCGGCGGGAGAAGCCTATGACAAGGTGGCGCGGGCCATCGGACTGGGATACCCCGGCGGGCCCAAGATCGACCGTCTGGCAAAGGAGGGCGATTCGGACGCAATTCCATTTCCCAGGGCGCATATTGCGGACGCGCCATTTGATTTCAGCTTCAGCGGATTGAAGTCTGCGGTCCTCAATTACATCAACGGCTGTCAGATGAAGGGAGAGACCTTCCGGCCTGCGGATGTGGCGGCATCCTTCCAGAAGGCGGTGGTTGATGTGCTGGTGGAGCATTCGATGAAAGCCGCGGAGGAATACGGGATGGGAAGATTTGCCATCGCCGGGGGCGTGGCTTCCAACAGTGCGCTGCGGGAAAGCATGAAAAAGGCGTGTGAGGAGCGAAATCTGAAATTCTACCATCCTTCGCCCATCTTCTGCACGGACAATGCGGCTATGATCGGGGCGGCGGGATATTATGAGTACCTGGCCGGAACCCGGCACGGATGGGATCTGAATGCGGTGCCGAATCTGAAGCTGGGGGAGCGTTGACCGGCTGTACAGGGATAACAGGATATATTGTGATAAAAATGGATTGCATACTATATGTTGTGGCTCGGTCGATCGGCTGTGACGAGATACCTTGGGTATACCTTGTGAAGCGGTCGATCGGCTATGACGAGATGCACTTAGTACATCATTGCATTAATAACTGAGTAAATAGTGCCTGCTGTTCACACCATCGCTGCGTTGGAGTCAGTCAACGATGCTACCAGCATCGCCTCCCTCCTCCGTCTTGCGCTACTGTAAACATCAGACGCTATTTACTTCAGAATTAGTGCAATGATGTACTAGGTATATTGTATTCCATATGGAGATCAGATAGGGGGGCACAATGGAAAAATCGTATTGCACCGCAGTCGTCCTGGCAGCAGGCAGGGGGAACCGCATGGGAACGGAAGTGCATAAGCAATATCTTCTTCTGGCAGGAAAGCCGATCGTCTGCTATTCGCTGCAGGTATTCCAGGAATCAGATATCATTGACGAGATCATCCTGGTGACCGGGGAAGGAGAAGAGGACTACTGTCGGAAGAATTTTGTGGAAACATACGGAATCACCAAGGTGAGCAGGATCGTGGCAGGCGGAAAAGAGCGTTTTCATTCGGTCTGGAACGGACTTCGGGAGACCAGGGAGGACGGATATGTGTTTATCCACGATTCCGCACGTCCGTTTGTAGATGAGGAAATGCTGTCACGGCTGTATGAAATCGTGCGGCTGGATAAGGCATGCGTGGCCGGGATGCCGGTGAAGGATACGATCAAGATCGTGGATCCGGAATGCAAGGTAAGGGACACACCGGACCGCGGCACGCTGTGGATGGTGCAGACACCCCAGGTATTTGAGACAAAGCTTGTAAAACAGGCGTATAAAATGCTGATACAGGATCAGGAGAAGCAGGCCCGGGGAGAATCCGGCGGCTCCCGCCGCAGAGGATATACCGTGACAGATGACGCGGGCGCAGTAGAGATCATGCTGGGACATCCAGTGAGGATGGTGAAGGGATCCTACAAAAATATAAAGATCACCACTCCGGAGGATCTGGAAGTGGGAGAGGTATTTGCCGGCCGGGGTAATTCCTGACCGGCCTTTTCTGATGTAAAACGGGGCGGCAGATTTATATGGCGTTTCGGAACTGTCCCGAAGAAAAAACGCAAACTATTTGCAGATTATTTTGGGGTTGTCTTTAGTATAAACACGATTCAGGACATTGATTACATGCATATGCGGACAGATTAAATGGTAAAATAATGTTCGTGTGTATATTCAGAAGTTTAGGAACTGTATCAGTAATTCCCATACAGTTCCTCAGAATATGATGAGAGAAGGAGCTTTCATAGTATGAGCGCAGGAACAGAATTTTTGGCAGTTGTTATGGAAAAACTCCGGGGAAGGATCCGGGAGCTGGACGAAACGATAGAATTTGTGCAGAAGGATATCGAGGGGATGCACGAATATTATTGGGAAAATTATACGGAGATGGACCAGTACGGCTATGAGAATTTTGATAACAGCCAGGCCCTTCTGACACAGATCAATGCAAATCAGGAGAATCTGAATATGAGACGGCGGCTGAAAAGGATGCTGGATTCTCCGTTTTTCGGAAGGGTAGATTTTATCTATGACGGCGATGATGAGGCGGAAACCTTTCATATTGGGATTGGAAATTTTTCGGAAAAGCGGGGCGGGATCCCTCTGATCTATGACTGGCGCGCTCCGGTCAGCGGTTTGTTTTACGATTATGACAGGGGGCCTGCGTCCTATGAGGCGCCGAGCGGGAGGATGCATGGGGAGATCAGCTCCAAATGGCAATACAAGATCCGGGGCGGCAGGATGATCTATGAATTTGAGAGTGATATGAAGATCGACGACGACATCCTGAAACAGGAGTTGGGAACCAACAGCGATACTCAGTTGAAAAATATTGTGCGCACGATCCAGAAGGAGCAGAACGCCATTATCCGGAATACAAAGGATAAGGTTCTGGTGATCCAGGGGGCGGCGGGAAGCGGAAAAACCTCTGTAGCCCTGCACCGAATCGCCTATCTGCTGTACCATGACCGGGAGAACTTACGTTCCTCGAATATACTGGTGCTGTCGCCGAATAGCGTATTTTCTGACTACATTTCCCATATCCTTCCGGAGCTGGGGGAGGAAAATATCCGGGAAATGAGTCTTGACCTGTTTGCGTATCGGGAATTGAAGGATACGGTGGCTGACTGCGAGGACAGATACCATCAGATCGAGCGTCAGATCCGGGAAGTATGGGCGGGCCGAAGCGCTCCGGCGTATCGGAATATGGGAACCGAAGGAAGTATACAGGAACAAAGCGACAGCAGTTTACTGCCGGAAGAAACGGACGGAGACCATCAGAATGCGGAAGCATGTTACCGCTGGAAGCAGTCCAAGGAATTTGTACAGTGCGTGGAAGGATTTCTTGTGGAGCTGGAGGATCGTCTGGTGGATTTCCAAGATGTGGAATATAAGGGCATGGAGAAAAAGGCGGAGGAGATCCTGAAGCTGTTCTACTATAAATTCTCCGGAGTGCCGCTGCTGTCTAGAATGGATGCAGTAATGGAGTGTTTTGTGGATGAATATGAGACGCTCCATGATAAAACACTTCCGGAAGAAGAATTGCTGGTGATCCGGGAGAGATTTGAGAGTCTCTATGTGACCACGGATCTGTATGTGATCTATAACTGGCTGCTGGAGGATTCCGGATATCCGGCGCTGCGGGATGTACCGGAGGAGAAGCGATTTTTGAAATATGAGGATGTGTATCCCCTGCTGTATCTGAAATACCGGCTTCTGACCGGGGCGGCGCGCCGGAACATCCGCCATCTGGTCATTGATGAAATGCAGGATTATTCCTATCTGCAGTATGTGATCCTGGGGCTTTTGTTCCCGTGCAATATGACGATCCTGGGCGACCGCGCACAGACGGTGGATCAGGAGCCGATGGATGTGCTGACCTTTCTTCCGGAAATATTCGGCAGGAAGATCCGGTGCATTGAGATGAAAAAAAGCTATCGGAACACGGCGGAGATCGCGGAATATGCAGGAAAGATCACGGGAATTGAGGGAGTAGAGTATTTCCAGAGGCATGGGAAGGCTGTGGAGGAGAGACGGCTGGCATCCAGGGAAGAAGCGCTGGATGAGGTGCTGCGGCAGGTACGGCTGATAAGGCTGGAAGCGGAAGCGGCCGGGGAAGAACGTGGAACAGACGAACGGCGGGAAATACCTGGGGCAGAGGAAATGAGAGGAGCTTCCAAAGCAGGCCCAACGAGAGAAAGGAGCAGTGCAGAAAGTGGATCAGAAATAGAATATGAGAATGCAGCCGTCCTGACGATGACGGAAGAGGAAGCGATCGACGCATACCGTTATCTCAGGGAACGGCGGGAGGATGTATATTACATCGACAGGGACAGCAGCCTGTTCCAGAAGGGGATCACGGTGACTACCTTTTATCTGGCGAAGGGACTGGAATTTGACCAGGTGTTTGTACTGGGCGGCGAGAAGGAAAGTCCGCTGTTTCAGCAGTTCCGGTATATCTGCGCGACACGGGCTCTGCATGAGCTGTATGTATATGATTTTGGGGCGTGACGGTCTGAATACCAGCTTTCATGTGCATCCTACCGACCAATCAGCGCGGTGATCGGCTGGGGTGTGACAGGTAACGGTGTAATTACGCAGAAATAGAATATGATCAGGAACTGCGCAAATAGGCAATTGATTTTTTTACAGTTCATTCGTACAAAAGAGGAGGCGGTCATTTGAAGGAGCAGGACAGGGCATTAGCTGAAAAGGTTCTGGATTACTGGTTTACAATGGAATTTTTGGCTCAGGATCCATTTCCGGATCATCCGGAGCTGATCAACAGAGTGAAAAAGCGGAAGCAAAATCCGCCCGGAGGCCGAGAAAAAAGCACTCCGATCATCGAGGACTTTCTATTGCTCCGGGACAGCTCCTGCCGGGAGACGCTGTATGAGGTGATCGCAAAAGAGGCCCGGGCCTGCGGGATGAAAAAGTGGGGAAACCTGACCATTTATATCGGGAAGGTCAGGCGGGAAAAGTGCATCGACCGGATTGCGGAGGTTCTGCCGTTTACAACGGAGGACGGGGGCAGGCCGGAAAAAAATACGGATCAGATCGCATGGGCCAGCCTCCAGCTTTCGCCTTCAGGAGAGTACATCAGGTATTCGCTGTCCCTGTCTGCCATTCTGTGGGCGCTCAGGCAGGTGAAGTCTGCCAAAGGGGATCTGTCTGCGTCCCTGGACGCAGCCCTGTATGCAGAGGCGGTAGAAGAACTGGAAACCATGTTTTTTGGCCCGGAAGCCGCTCAGTCCGAGGGACAGGAAGAGGAGGACGACGATACCCTGCAGTCCTTTTCGGCAGGCGCAGTAACATTTGACCGGCTCCGCGGTCTTTATCAGGAGATCGAGAAGCGGTATCTCAAGGGGAACATACAGAATTCCGAGACAGAAAAGGATGCTTATGAAGAGGTTTATGCGGTTCAATTTCAGATGTTTGCGGACGGAAGGATTAAAAGTAAAAAAGAAGAGGATCAGTATCTGGGGCTGACGCATGATTATTTTTCCAATGATATCAGGCTTGTCCAGGAACAGATCAGAAGCGGGGCATTGGAGGACAACTGCCATATGGGAAAGGACCTGCTTGCCTATGTGACGGTCTTAAAAGAGCGGGAAACGGAAGGTATCGATCTGGTAGATCCCGGAAAGCAGGGGAAAGCGGAATATCAAAAGCAGATCCAGGAGATTTTATCCGTGGAAAATGCGCCTCTTGGAAAATGGCCGTCCAGATTCATGCCTGCCTTTATGCAGCAGACGGCCATCAACCTTGCGATTGGCAAAGGCTGTTCCGAACTGTATGCGGAAAATGGGAATATTTTTTCTGTCAACGGACCTCCCGGAACGGGAAAAACGACTCTGCTCAAAGAAATTGTAGTCAGCAACATCATAGAGCGGGCCATCCTGCTTTCGGAATATAAAAATCCGGAGGATGCCTTCGAAGAGCATGATTTTCTTCGCGGCGAGGAGCCGGGAAATGCTTATTCAAAGTACACACGCCATTGGTACAGCCTGAAAAATGACGAGATCAACCGGTATAGTATGCTGGTGACATCGTGCAATAATGCTGCGGTCGAAAATATTTCCAAGGAGCTTCCCAAAAAGATGACAGGCGATCTGTCGCCTCTGGACGGGGATCCTGAGGAGCTTCGCGGGGCGCTGGCAGAAGTGGGCAGGCTCTTCGAACCAGAGGAATCTGACGTGATTGAGACCACATGTCAGGGAGGAAAAGGCAGTGAGAAGATCCAATACAGAGACATTTATTTTACAAAATATGCACAGGAGCTTTTGGACGATACGGAGGTCTGGGGACTGGTGGCTGCTCCGTTGGGCAGAAGATCGAATCTGAATCAATTTTATCAGAAGGTACTGTATCCCCTGGGGTGGGATTTTTACGGGAAGAAGGAGACGGCCCCAAACAGGCTTCCGTCCTACCAAAAGGCAAGGAAACAGTTTTTGCGTCAGTTGGAGATTGTCAGAGAGATGCAGAGCGCACTGGGAAAAGCCGGGGCGCTGTCAAAAAGGAAAGCGGAAGCTAAAGCCTCGGCCGCCAGGATTGAGATGGAATCCGGAAGGGCAATAGCTGAGGCAGAGCAGAATATCAAAAAAGGAAGAGCTGTTTTATCCGAGTTAGAGAAAGCCAAAGAGCAGATCTGCGCAAATATGCTTGCCTGTAAAAAAGCAGCGGAGCAGGCGGAGACAATGCGGCAGAGCAAAAAGGAAGAGCTGTCTGGGGTGAGAGAAAAAAGGAAAAGAGCTTTGGAAAAGGAACTTGAAAAGAGAAATTCTGTAAGCGGAATACAGAAGCTATTCCAAAAATCAAAATACAAAGCTGCCATGAAGCTTGCCGAGGAATACGGCCGGGAGGCCGGAGAGCTGGAAGCCGTGATCTCCGATCTGGAATCTGAGCTGGAGCTTTTGAACCAAAATGCGGAGGAAGCCCTGACGCTGAGCCGCCAAGCGGAACGAGAATACCAGTCACATCGGTCAGAGACTGCGAGGTATGCACAGTGGATCAGCAGTGAGGAGGAAAAAGCTGCGGATCACAGAAAGAAGATATTTCAGGCACAAAGAGAAGCAGAAATGGCCCGAAAGGAATACGAATCGGAGATATCCCAATATACTGGCGCGGGCAGGATGGACGAGAGAGTGGTCATCGATGAAAGCTTTGTGGAAAAACTGCTTTCCAAGGATATCCGAACATCCACTGATGCCCAGGTGGCAAATCCCTGGTTTACCCAGCGATACAACCGGGAGCGGGAAAAATTGTTTGGGTATGCGATGCGCATGAACAAGGAATTCGTGGTTTCTTCCAATCACTGCAGAGACAATTTCGTTACGTTATCTCATTATTGGGGGCTGCGGATGGGGGATGAAAATGAAAGGATCCTGTTCCATCAGGAGGACAAAGAGCTTATGGTGCCTGCCCTTTTTCAGACCCTGTTCTTACTGGTGCCCGTATTGTCTTCCACGTTTGCTTCGGTGGGAAGGCTGCTCAAGGACATCACACAGCCCGGGGTGATCGGTACGCTGGTCGTGGATGAAGCGGGGCAGGCACAGCCGCAGATGGCTCTGGGAGCGCTTTACAGAAGCCGGCGGGCGGTCATTGTGGGAGATCCGAAACAGGTGGAGCCGGTGGTCACCGATGACCTGATCCTGCTTCGGAAGGCATACCAGGATCCGACGCTCAAGCCTTATAAGAAAAAGACGCTGTCCGTGCAGGCATTTGCCGACGGACTGAACCGGTTTGGTACATATCTGGACAATGGTACGGAGTACCCGGAGTGGGTAGGCTGTCCGCTGCTGGTTCACAGGCGATGCATTTCCCCAATGTACGACATTTCCAACGAAATCTCGTATAACGGGATCATGAAGCAGCAGACCCGGCCGCCCAAACCGGAGAAGGCCGCAAGGTTTATTTATGAGAAATCGCAGTGGATCAATGTAAAGGGCGAGGAAAAGGGAAATAAGAATCACTTTGTAGAGGCCCAGGCCCGGAAGGTCTGCGAACTTCTGGAAATTGCGTTTTCCAAAAATCCGGAGCCTGGTATCTATATCATCAGCCCATTTACGACCGTGGTCGCCGGAATCCGGAAATATATTGATCAATACTGCAAAGAAAACGCCGGCCGGACCAGGATCAACAGCAGATATATTTTGGATCATGACCAGAAAAAAATCGGCACGGTCCACACATTTCAGGGGAAGGAGGCTGATGAGGTGATCTTCCTGCTGGGCTGCGATCCAGGCGAAGGGGCAAAAGGGGCCGTCCGGTGGGTGAACCGGAATATTGTAAATGTTGCGGCGACCCGCGCGAAATTCCGGCTGTATGTGATTGGAGACGAGGACGCCTGGAAGGAATCGGCCTGCATCAGCGCCGCAAAGAATATCATAGATACCTTTGCTATCAAAGAGATCAAATCCATCCTGGAGCAGGATCTTCAGGAGGAGGAGCGGAGAGAAGCCTTGCTGAAAGCATCTGCGGGATTGCCTTCGGTTACTGCGTTTTCCACGGCTGAGGTGGAATATGAAGAGGACGCGGTGGACTACAGCATTGATACCTCCGGTCTGATCCAGGGATTGAATGAAGAATTTCTGACCACGGAGCTGACCTCGTCCCAGCTGGGCAAATTTGGCTTTGACTCCGGAAAGGCTCTCGATCAGCTGTCTGGCAGAGTCAGGGATAATCTTCTGCTGGGAATGAAGCTGTACTTTCTTCTGGAGCCGGTCTATCGGGTCAATCCCGGGGTTGACGCCTCCTGCTGCGCAATCCTTTTCTGCAAGGCAATGGAGCTGCGGATGAAGGACTGCTTCCTCAAAAGCCTGCAGGAACTGTTTCCCGAATTTAAGATTCGGGGAATGGGAAAGGGCAGAGGCACCGTAGCGCTCAAGGACGCCAAATACGAAGAGCTGACGCTTGGGGCATTTGGCGTGATCCTGAGAAATCACAGGGCGGAACTTGGACGGCGGATGCAGGCGGCAGGAAATCCGCAGTACGATGAAAACTGGTGGAGGGCCTTTGAAGCACGGCTGCAGGACTGCGCCAACAGGAGAAATCAATGCTGCCATTCGGGGCTGTTTAGCTGGATGGATCATTTGCGTCTGCTGGCGGATCTGTTCCGGGTTGATAAAACAAAGGGGAGAGATCCAAAGATCGGCGGGATTCTGTTTGAGAGTGCGGTTGGGATGGGGCTGAGCGGTTCTGAGCAGGTGTGATTGGTTTAAAGAAGAGAGAAATGGGAAACATGATACTGGGCGTGATCAATTTGATGTGAGTATATAAGTATGTATATAGACAGGAGGGTACCGGCAAATGAATTTGCATACATTTGAATCTATGCTTTCAATTGGAGAGACGGTTGCTGTGGAATTTAAGCGTTGTGGAAATGGAATTGAACACGATGTATACGAGAGCGTTTGCTCTTTCCTGAACCGATTTGGCGGTGATCTGTTTATGGGGGTATTGGATGATGGTACTGTGACGGGTGTGCCGGAGAAGGCTGCTGGCGATATGATTAAAAATTTCATCAGTGTGATCAGTAATCCGGTTCACTTTACACCGACGGCCTATCTTGCGCCGGAGCTGCTGAAGTATAAAGGTCATACAGTGATTCATGTACATGTGCCGCCCAGCGCAGAGGTTCACAGTTATAAAAAAGTAATCTATGACCGGGTAGATGATGCAGACGTGAAAGTGACGGCAACCGCGCAGATTGCGTCTATGTACATCCGAAAGCAGAATATTTTTACAGAGAAAAGAATTTATCCGTATGCTTCGGAAGAAAATCTGCGGCTTGACCTTTTGCCTCGGATTCGAAAGATGGCAGTCAATAACGCCGGAGGAAGGCATCCATGGGAGAGCATGAGTGATCAGGAACTGCTGAAGAGTGCAGGTCTGTATGGTATGGACATTGCCACGGGAGAAAAGGGATATAATCTGGCGGCGATTCTTCTATTGGGTAAAGATGATGTGATTATGAATGCCTGTCCTGCATATGAAACGGATGCTCTTGTACGTAAGGTCAATGCTGACAGATATGATGACCGAGAGATTATTCGGACGAACTTGATCGAAAGTTTTGATCAGTTGATGGATTTTGCAAGAAAGCATCTGCCGGATAAATTTTTTCTGGAAGATGTAAGCAGGGTCAGCCTTAGAAACATTCTTGCAAGGGAAATGATCAGCAATATACTGATGCATCGGGAATTTACCAGTTCCTATGCGGCAAAATTTGTGATTCAGAAAGAACGGATGTATACGGAAAATGCGAACCGGGCTCTCAGGGAAGGCGTTATCACTCCGGATAATCTGGAGCCGGATCCGAAGAATCCGATCATAGCATCCTTTTTCAGGAATATAGGCAGAGCTGACAGACTGGGATCCGGCGTGAGAAATCTGTTCAAATACAGTAAGTATTATTCGGGGCAGGATCCAGAGTTTCAGGAAGGGGACGTATTTCGGATCATTGTTCCGCTGGATGAAGAGTACTCTTTTGATTATGGTCTGGATCATGAGGCTGGGGAAATGATTGGCGGTGGGACTGCTGTAAAGATTGACGGTAAAACTACCGATAAAGCCGATATTAAAGATGAAACTACCGATAAAATTGCTGTAAAAACTACCCATAAAGTTGATGTTAAAGGTGAGACTACCGATAAAATTGACTTAAAGACTACCGGAAAAACTGGCGTAATCACTGAAACTACCTATAAAACTGATTTAAAAACTACCGTAAAACCACCGAAAAAATTGACACAAACGGAAGAAAAAATTATTTTTGCTGTGCAGGATAATCCGAATATTACACAATTAGAACTGGCAAAACATATAGGCCTGTCAGTTGATGGGGTTCGATATGCGGTAAAAAATTTAAAAGCAAAAGGAGTGCTAAGCCGGAAAGGATCCAGGAGACGCGGAAGCTGGCTGATTCATTTCGAATAAAGCATACAATTTTTCTCTGCCGACAGGCGCTTAAAAAATAGCTTGCCTGTCGGCAGGAATCACATTTCTTCATTTTCCAATTATATAAAAATTTAATCTTATAAGAGTGGCTGGAAGGCCTACTTAAAAAATTCCTCAATCGGCACGGACAACACCTGAGAAAGTCCATACAATTCGATATCCGTTACGGTCCTGCTCCCGTCCTCTATTCGGGAGACAGAACCGCGGCAGACATAGATTGCCAGCGTCTCCAGTTTGTCTGACAATTGCTGCTGGCTCATACGTCGTTCTTTCCGGAGCATCTTCACTTTTTTTCCAACTAAATTCTTCTGTTTGGTGTCAATGATTCGCGGCATAAAAACTCCTTTCTTGCTTGCAATAGGACACCTTCAATGCTATACTATTTGGAAATAAAAATTGTCCTGTTAAAAGACATTATATGGAATCGGATGACGTAATATGTCATTAACAATGGAATTGAAAATTATTTCAACTGTGACAGAATGTGTCCATGTGTTCCTTTATAATCATTGATAGTGACTGTTCGGAATCGCAGGTTTGCGGCGGAACATCCGCACAGCAGACGGCCTGTGCCGGCGGTCCAGAATACGATAATCTGCAGAAAGATTGCAGGCGGCAGGGTTCCTTGTATACCATAGTATGCAAAAAAGCTGCAAGCTGCATACCTTCTGCATGGCAAAGATTGATAAAAGAATACGAGGAGGCAATACGATGGGAAACGGTACGGAAGATAAGGCAGAACGGATCTTAACGATTTACACGAAGCTTAAGCAGAGGAAAATCATTTATAAGGATGCATTAATTGAAAAATACGGAGTCAGCGCCAGAACGGTTCAAAGGGACATTACTGATATTCAGGAATTTCTGCAGAGCCAATTCATGGAAGAGGGAAATATCCAGGAGATTGTATTTGATAAAAGGGCGGGCGGATATCGGCTTCAGATTAAGCGGACCAATGAACTGAATGGAAAAGCGGTTCTGGCGGCCTGCAAGATCCTTCTGGAAAGCAGGGCACTGGCGAAAACGGAAATGCTTCCGATCCTATATAGTCTGACTGCGTTATGCGATACCGATTCGGGGGCGGCGGATGTAAAGGATATGCTCGGCAATGAAATTCAGAATTATACGGAACTGAGGCATGGACAAAAACTGCTCGATCGGATCTGGGATCTGGAACAGGCTGTAAAAGCGCATAAATATACAGAAGTCACGTACAAGACTCAGCAGGATCATGGGAGAGTAACAGAGAAAATAAAACCTGTGGGAATTGTGCTGCGGGATTTCTATTTTTATCTGGCGGCTTACGGCGCAGAGGCAGAATGCGAAAAAAACAGTGATCCGGAAAATGCATTTCCAGTATTTTATCGGGTGGATAAGATTCAGGAATATACGGTTATGGAAGAATATTTCTGTGTTCCGTATGCAGGCAGATACGAGGAGAGCGAGTTCAGAAAACGAATCCCGTTCGTACAGAGCGGGACTTTGAGAAAAGTGGAGTTCCAGTATGTCGGAAAAGCATTGGAATCTGTACTGGACCGCCTTCCTTCGGCAGCTGTGATACAGAAGGATCAGGAGGGATATCTGATCGAAGCGGAAGCGTTCGGGCCGAGGATTGAGAGATGGCTAAAAGGGCAGGGGGACAATGTAAAAAATCTGCGGGTTATATGAAATCGAAATAAGAGAAGGTACGGTGTAAGAAAATAATTCAGTTGGTAGATTGCAACCGTATAGTCGGAATAGTTTCTGCATCGTATTTCGTTTTAAATACAATAGAAGGAGGGCGCGGGGCGGGAAAGTCCGCAGTAGAATTATGGAAGATTTGATCAAAGAGATATACGATAACAAGATGGAAAAAAGTAAATGGAATCGAACAGATTATGAGATTGAAAAGGAAATCCAGGATCTGCTGCAGCATGAAGAGGAGCATCTGCCGCCCGAAGAGTATGAAAAGTGCAGGAACAAGATGTATCAGGCGGCATTTGCAGGAAAAGAGAAAGGATTTGCCGAAGGGTTCCGGTATGGAGTCAGATTGACCGCGGAATGCTTCATTCAGAAGGACGATCCTGGAGAATCCTGACAATCTCCAGAATCTGCTTTTTAGTGCGGTCGGTACAGGAGTGAAGCTCATGTAAGATCTCCTGTTCCAGGACAGAAGAGGTCTGGTCGTACTCATCGGCAAGGATATAGTCGATGGTCGTATCTAAGGCATTGCAGACATGGACCAGGGTGGGGAGAGAGATTTTAACACGGTTGTTTTCAATGTTGCTGATGTGGCTGGTGTTTACGTCAGCGATGTTGGCGACATATTCCTGGGTAAGGCCTTTGGAAAGGCGGATTTCTCGGATTTTTGTGCCGATTCGGGTAAAATTGATTTCTTTCATAGAAAACCTCATTATAATAAACTTTATTTAATTGTAATATTTATTTAGCTGTGATATAATCAGTTGTAAATAAAAAAAATATAGCTATTCTGTAAAAAGGGGGAAGAATTTTACACTTAGATTTATGTAAGAGTTGGAGAATTACAAATAGTAGGGAGGTTTACATATGACAACGCGATAAAAATTAAATAGTATAGTTTTTGAAACTTGATATGAAAAGTAAAGGCAAATATATTGAAAATACTACTATGACTAGGAGAAAACGATGGGAAACTATATTACTTCAAAGAAAGATATGAAATTTCAAAGCCAAGATGCCTTGAAAACGGTACAAAGTATTATTGATGATGCTGATAAAGCACTAAATGATACATCGAGAAGAATGGAAGATTCGCCTATTGGAGAAGTTGTTGCAGGTTCTCTTGGAGTTGGAGTTGGTGCTGGGGTTGGATTTGCAGGCCTTTATTTAGGCGGATCTGTTGTAGGATTAAGTGCGCCAGGGATTACAAGTGGGTTGGCAGCAGCAGGCGGACTACTTGGTGGTGGAATGGTCGCAGGTATTGCTGTATTAGCTGCGCCTGCAGTAGTGCTTGGAGGTGCCGGCATAGGAATTGCATCACATGTGAAAAATAAAAAACTACGAGAGGCAAAGGAGCTGATTTATAAAAATGCAGTTGCAAAGCAAACAGCAATTCTAAATGCATTAAAGAAAGAAAAAGATGCAGATAAAGAGAGAATAGAGTATCTTACAGGATTAAATATACTTTTACAATCAGCTATAGAAGATTTAAAGTATGACCTTGGTAAAGCTTGAAAGTTTTAAGGAGGTAAGAGTGAGTGAGTAAATTCCAATATTCAGATCAGGAAAAGGATTTGAATAAAGTTTTAAAAATGAATCAAGATGTTTCGTTAGCACTTTTGAATGACTCCGATATGTCTTTATTCAGGAAAAAGGCCGATGATAATATTGCATCCTCCTTGGAACTTTTACGTTCACTCGGTAAGAATAAAGAAATTAAAAAATTATCTGATGAAGTCAGTGCGAAAGAAAAAAATAGAAATATAGAGAAACCAGTGCTTGAAGAGTGGGACGAAATTGTAAAAAGAGCAAATACATTTATTCCAACAACAGTTGTACTTGAAGACATTATGTCAGCAAGTGAAATTTCACAAGCATTTTCCGAGTTAAATGACATTAACAAAGAATTTTCTAAAACTACAAGTATTGTAAATAAAACAGATTTATCTTTTTTGGCAATAGCCACAGGTCTTCAGGTTGCTAAAAGCTTGGTTTTTCCATATATTGCTAAGGCATTTCACTACGGTGATGGATTTGATAAATCAAAAAGACTATCATATAATGATAAAGCTATTAATGATATGCATAAAAAAGCAAATGATAATTTTCGTGATAAAAATTTAAAGAAACATAAAACAGGACATTGGATTAATATTTTGTATCAAACTCCGGCCTATGATATTACAAAAGGATCTAAAGATCTGGGAATTAATATGGGAGGAGCGTATCATAGAATGTATACACTTGGTCATGATCCAATTCTGGGTTGGTTATTTGGCACGATGAATATTTTGACAGATATTATTACATTTAATGATTTCAGGTCATATAGAGTAACAAGAAATCCAATGAAAATAACAAAAAACTTTGTCCCGATTGGAATGATGTTTCAAGAAAGTTATGAATGTGTTAGAGATGGTTTCTTAAATTTACCAGCAGCTATTTTTGCTCAGGCACAACACTTAAAGTCTGACGAGTATACAAAACTGGGATTGCCAGTTCCTTTTCTATCAAGTATTAATGAGGAATTTGCAAGTAAACTTTATAAAAGCAATTACGATGCATTATGTCTTGAAAGAGATTTTCAAGTAATTGGGGTGTCTTTTGTGGTATCAAAGATTTTTGATATAATTATTTCCTTGGTTCATGGATTATTTCGAAAGGAAGATGAAAAGAAGGATATTTATGAGGTGAGGACGAGAAAAATTCTCTTAATATCAAATTCAATAGCTTCAACGAGTACAATTATAAATGCAGGTATCACATCAAATCCCAAAAATCTCGATATAGGTAGTTTGTTAAATACAGTTACACACCTGTTTACTGATTTAAGATTCATTGCAAAAATTAAACAAGAATTTATTGAAAACGAAATATCATGCAGAATACAAAAAGAGATTGATGAGGTTGATGCACTGTATGAAACACTATAAATGAAGATTTAGTAATTCATAATTATGAAATATTCCCTGCTCCGGATAGTTATGATATTATTCCTATAAAACTATTACAATATGCGATTTTTAGAGAATAGTGTAAGACTCTTTACTCTATAAAGTGCATAAAATTAAAAAAATGAACAATGACAGAATCTGTCCATCTCAAATTATATAATGAAAAAGAGCACACAGGAAGGAGGCATAACCAACTTATTCAACTTAAAACTTAACCAACTAACGACTGATTCTAAGGAGGAAAACAGAGATGGCACAGAACAATATCAAAAACACCTTTGACGCAAAAGACATCGAAAAGAATAAGATGATGGCAGGATTAGGTTACATCATTTTCTTTTTACCCATGATCGTAATGAACGAATCCAAATTTGCAAGATTCCATGCAAACCAGATTCTGCTTTTGCTGATACCGGAGGTGGCAATTACATTCGTAGGAACAATTCTCTCGACAATGCTTATAGCGTCATTTTCATTTGGATTGGCGGGAATCATATCATTTATTACGGTTGCAATTTCTATTGCAATCGGTGTTGTGGCAATCATGAATATGATCGCGGCATTTCGAGGAGAAGCCAAAAGGGTTCCATTTATAGGCCATATCACGATCATCAAAAATTCGAATGATATGTTTTAAATCATCATGAAGAGCTTTTATGGAAATGAGGAGCGGCGAATAGAGAATTTGAAACCAAAAGTTGAGATGCCGCCGGAATGGAAGAAAAATCAGCAGAAACGGCAAAAACGGATTTCCCGAAATGTGTCAGTAAGATTTCAAAGGGTAGTGTAGTTTGTCCAAAAGGCAGAAAAAATATTTTATATTGACGAGATGATTGATGGAGCAGGCAGAAAAATATTGGATTTCTGCCTGCTCTATTTCCTATGGAAACACAAGTGATTACTATCTTATTTTAAGAAGAAAAATATTTTTACGATGTAAGATGCGATTTTGTGTGTTATACTAGAAGAAAACATAAATGTCGGTTGATTTCAGATGGATTGCTATTAGAACGGGGAAGCAGGTGAGAAAATGCCTGAGATGTGCAGAAAAACAATCGTTATGCCAGAAGCTATACACAGTACATATCAAGGCTATTTAGATTTGTTGGAGACATTTCATTGTTATGTGGACGAGAGGAATGCTTACTCAGAAATAACTATGAATTTTAGGGAAAATGCGTGGTTTGATGCAAATTTATTGCCAATTATATATGCATATGTTGAATATGGTCAGACGAAGTATAGTATAGTAAGCAGGTATGATAATCAATTAGATTGCAATCTGCATAGGCTTCTTATAAGAAATAATTTTGCAAAATTATTTCAGCGGGCGCTAAAATACTTATTACGGATGTTTTGCTTTCAGAGTTTATCAATACATATATTCAAACAGACTGTTCAATTGTTACAAAAAATGCAGCATTGCTTTCAATAGCTTCATAATTTTTAAAAGGTAAAAATAAGTCTTGTCAACAAAAGCGAAGGAGAAGAGAATGAATATAGAAAAGCTTATTAAGGATAATGTGGAGAAAATAGCAAAATCCGGTTCGAAAATTTTTGTAACTCCGGATATTCCAGAGAAAAAATTGAATAATGCAGTAGAATACATAGCGAAAGGGGTTGACCCCAATTATGTATTGGCACTTCTTGATACAACGATATTTGGGAGTGCAAAGGAAGGCATTGTTTTTGTTGGAGACAAACTCTTCATAAATAACGGAGGAAGCAGAGTTTACGAGTTTGTTAAAATACAAAAGATTGAGAAGCAGAGCTATACGGTTGAAAATAAAGATGGCGAAGAAGTAATAAAGCATAAGTATATTTTGACTTATGAAAATGAGGAAGAGGATATTACTTCCTATATTTTTGGAACCGATAAGGATGGTTTTATTGAATTAATAGAATTGATAATAAAGAATATTGCGAAAGGTGATGGAAAACTGGAAACAACAAACCAGGCTTGCCCATTGTCGATGATGAGTTCGGAAATCAAAGAAAAATATTTAAAATTAATTTGTAACTATGCTTATTCGGATGATGATATGGTGGATCCAAAGGAATATGCGGAAATTATGTCATTAATTGCAGTGAACTCTATTGAAAGTGAAGTCAGGTTTATTATACGTGAGTATATGTATAACAAGAGTTCTATAGAGAACAATGAAGATTTGATTAGTTATCTTGAAAAATGTGTAGATGCTGGTAGTCTCGAAGCATTGAAACTGTCCGTAATAAAAGATACGATTAATATGTTTTGGAGTAAAATGTCTCAAAATAAGGGAACAGATGAATGGAAATCGTGTCATTATATTGTTGAACTTGCAAAACAACTTAAAATAGAGGAAGCTCAGGTTGATTATATTGTTGAAAATATTAAGTCAAATAAAGAAATCATTGAAAATCGGCAGGATGATATCCAGATTAAGAAAAACATGCAGGAACTTGCGGCCAAAGCTGGCGCAGTAGGCGTCCCTCTTGCAGCAATTTATTTGTCCGGGTCTGTTATAGGGGTGAGTGCTGCTGGTATGACATCAGGACTTGCAGCTTTGGGAATGGGAGGCGTCTTGGGTTTTTCCAGTATGTTTACTGGTATTGGAGTAGCTGTGCTTTTAGGCGTTGGCGCATATAAAGGGGTGAAGAAAGTTACAGGAATGGGAGCTTTAGAAAATAATAAGCAGAGAGAGATGATGCTTCAGGAAATAGCAAAAAATTCACAGAAGGCGTTAAACTATCTGATAGAAGATGTCAATGAGATTTCAGCAAAATTATGTGAGGCTATAAAGGCAGGGCAGGAGAGAGAAGTCAAACTTCAGAAATTGACAGGATTGCTTACAATGATGAGCAGAGGGGCAAAGGAAACGACAGTTCAAATAGAACTTGCGGAAAAAGAAAAAATAATTTGTAAACTTCCTGTTAATATAAAACCTGATATTATTGAAGAACTGGCAGCCGGCGCGACAAAAAAAACGATTAGAGAGTTAATCTATTCGGCATATAATGTGGAAAAAATTGATGAAGAAAAAAATACTATAACATATTGTCTGAATACAGAACTTAACCGTAGTGATCTTGAAAGAGTATATCAGGCACTTGAAAGTATCGGATTTTATAACGTGGCGGAAAATTCAAAAGCTTTAGCTTCAAAGATGACAAAAGGGCTGATGAAAGGACTAATGGGATAAATGGATCAGTTGGATAACAAAAAGATAAAGGAATTATCTGAATCCTATTTGATTCAGAAAAATCAGTACTTGGAAACAGAAAAAGTATTGACACAGGCGATGAATGAAATTGAAAACCTGAATGCGTTAAATCAGAAACAGGATGATATGCTGGATCAGCTTCTGCAGCAGGCACAGGAATTGTGTAAAGTAATGGGATACTCTGAGGAAGATATTACAGAAGAAGATATCGAACAGGGAAATGCAATGCTTCAATTGACTGACGAGGAACAGAGTCAGATTACAATTCCATATTTTGGGGTTTTGTCAACCGTTGACGAAAATGGTTCTTGGGAAGATTATATGAACAGCCTTAAGAAATATGCAGGTGAACATGACCTTGATTTATCGAAGGACCCATTTGATTCATTGTTATCGGAAACAGAAAAGGATAAAATTGGACAGCGTATCCGTGATGACTATATGATGCAAAAGGCAAATTGCGATAAATATGATTATATGATTGCAGCATTTTGCGGCGTTATAAGCGGCCTGATAGATTCTTTTTTTGTTGGAAAACCTGGTGAGTCTAAATTAGGACATTGGGGGGATGATCAGGCAGACAAGTTTATAACAAAATTATCCAGAGGTTTATGGAATCTGGATGCATCAAAGCGTAATGAAATATTAAAGCTGTTCCAAGAGAAAAAAATAACAAAACAACAACGTGATCGGATGTTAAAAGAAGCGGGCATCCCATATAATCAGAATTTGAAGAAAAAACCAGAGACATTACAGCAATGTATCCAATATTTAGAGAAAAAATTTCCGGTAAATTATGATGCGTCCAGTGCGGTCGGCGTATATCTTAATACAGAAGGCCAGTTGAACAATATGTGGGCAATGAATCATCACATCATATCACTGGCTCATTCGCCAAGTATAATTGGTTTGATATTTTCGATTTTGGATCAATTTACCGGAAAAGCATCATTTATCGACAATGGTCAATTAATCAGACTTGTTCCGAAAGAAAAAGAAAATGAAATTGACAGGTTTGAATTGAGGGGAAAGACATTTCCTACAAAATTATTGTGTGGATTTGTAAACTGGATAGGACATTTGTGTTCGGACTTAGTAGGGGCAAATACGACACGTATAGAAGGCGGAAATTCACGAGGGACAGGATTGCCGGTTCCTTTTATGGAATTACTGCAACTTTGCAGATTCGAAGTTCCAGATGGAAATGGAGAAAGAATTGAGATTTCAAAATTAACTATCAAAATTTTTGAAAATGGCTATGATTTGAGATTTGCTGCAGCGACAGCGATTCCAGTTCTTCTAAGATGAGTTCTTCATTCGGCTTCTTTGGGCACTGAAATCAAGGTTTTATCACAAAAGGAATTGGAAAGATTCAATGCCCTTTGGAAACAAACCAGAGTTAAGAAGAATGCTTTTGGCGGGACATGGAGCATTATGCTCCGTGGATGTAATCGATGCGGGAATCAGGTCGGTAGATTTGCTGACATTTGCACTGCATTTAAATGTGACAGCATGGATGCGGCTTGGAATTTCAGGTTTACAGGAAATTCGGGCAATATATAAGGACAATGTAATTGATGTTATTGCACTTGATCAGGATTTGGAAAGAGAATGGAAGCGTTTATATAATGAAAACATTTTTATAAGGGAAGAAAGCGAGAAAATCATTGATAGATGAAAAAAATCTGAATGATAAAAAAACATCGGAGAATAAATCCGGAAAATCAAAAATCGAGCGGGTACTGGATCTTTACACAAGGCTCTGTGAAGGCAGGATCATCAATAAGGCGGAGACTGCCCTTGGCTTCGGGGTGGATGGCCGCACGGTCCAGAGGGACATCGCGGATATCAACAGGTTTCTTGAGGAGAGGAGAAACACAGGAACGGCAGACACAAGGGAAGTAAAAAATGTCAAGTCCGTGGACGGCTACGTTATGACCGGTCTGGAGGATACCCTGTTGTCCAACAGTGAGATTCTTGCCGTGAGCAAAATTTTATTAGAGAGCAGGGCATTTACGAAGAAAGAGATCGACGGCATCCTGGATAAGATCGTCAGCGGATGTGTTCCGAAGGAAAGCATGAAGCTGGTAAAGGAGCTGCTCGGCAATGAAAAAATCCATTATGTAGAGATCGACCACGAATCCTACATTGAGGGCAAGCTCTGGGAGATGGCATGGGAGATCGGTCCGGGGCCTGAAAAGTGCAATCTGCTGGAAATCCTTTATCAGAAACAGGAGACATCCACGGAAGCCGTAATGCGTATCGTCCAACCGCTGGCAATTTTGTTTTCGGAATATTATTTTTATCTGAATGCCAATATTGTGGAAAAAAATGAAGCTGGTATATATGTGCCGAAATACGATTACCCGGCCGTTTTCCGGATAGACAGGATCAGAAAATACCACAGGCTCGAGGAAAAGATCAGGACAGAATACAAGGACCGTTTCGAGGAAGGAGAGTTCCGCAAGCGGATCCAGTTCATGTATATGGGGCCGCTGACTACGCTGCGGTTTAAGTATACCGGCAAAAGCATCGAGTCTGTCTTGGACAGGCTGCCTACGGCAAAGGTAAAGTCAAAGCCGACAGAGCAGGATCCGGCCTGGCTTCTGGATGCGGAGGTCTATGGACGGGGCGCGCTGATGTGGCTGCTGACCCAGGGGACCATGGTGGAGGTCGTGGGACCGCCGTCTGCCCGGCAGGAGATGAAAACTATGCTTCAGGAAATGCTGGCGAAGTATGAATAGAAACGGAACACATTAGAAAATGATATCGCAAATATTTGCTATAAAACCAGTATGTATGCTATACTCAATCCATACACAGGAAAGGAGCGTTTTGGCATATATGGAAGAAAAGAAAAAACTTCCGATAGGAATTGAATTTTTTAAGGATTTTAAAGCAGATCATTTCTACTATGTGGATAAAACTGGCTTTATCAGCGAACTGCTCAGAACCAGAGGAAGTGTAAACCTTTTTACAAGACCACGCCGTTTTGGGAAGAGCCTGAATATTGATATGCTGAAATCTTTCTTTGAGATCGGCATGGATCCATCTCTGTTTGACGGATTGGAAATATCCAAAGAAACAGAACTGTGTGAGCAGTATATGGGCAGGTATCCGGTGATATCTGTCAGCTTGAAGGATGTGGATGGTGAAGATTACCAGGCTGCGTTTGAAGCATTTTCCGCAGTAATAAGTGAAGAGGCTACCAGGCTGGATTATCTATTACAGAGTGATAAACTAACGCAATATGATAAGGCAAAGCTCGTTCGGCTGATAGAAGGGGAACTGGATAAACCGATATATCTTCAGAGCAGTCTGAAATTGTTGACAAGCCTTCTTTATAAGCATTATGAAGTTCCTGTTATCGTGTTGATTGATGAATATGACGTTCCTCTGGATAAAGCTTATCAAAGAGGATATTATTCAGAAATGGTACAGCTGATCCGTTTGCTGTTCAGCCGTCTGCTAAAAACAAATGCGAATATGCATTTTGCTGTGATCACAGGCTGTCTGCGTATAGCCAGAGAGAGTATTTTTACCGGACTAAATAACTTTAAGGTCCGCACCATTTCTGACGTGCGGTTTGCTGAGCATTTTGGATTCACGAATGAAGAAGTAAAATCAATGCTTTCTTATTATGGATTGGAAGATAAATATAACCTGTTCAAAGAATGGTATGACGGATACCATTTTGGAAATGTAGATGTTTATTGTCCATGGAGTGTGATCAATCAATGCGATAAATTTTGTGAATCTGAAAATGCACAGATAGAGTCTCATTGGGCCAACAGCAGTAATAACGCGATCATCAAAGAAATCATAGAAGGGGCTACGGAATCCACCAGATCGGATATCGAAGCATTGATTTCAGGGGAGACTGTGAAGAAAAGACTGATTCCGGAATTGACATATACAGACTTTGACAGCAGAGATATTGATATACGTCAATCCTATTTGTGGAGTGTTCTTTTTGCGGCGGGCTATATAACGGATGACGGAGAACCAGAAAATGGAGTTCATACATTGGCGATACCAAACAAAGAAGTTCTCGGTATTTATGATACAAAGATTCATTCCTGGCTCAGAGTGAAAGCAACTGGCAATACAGTGAATTGGCATAGATTCTGCAGTGCTTTTAAAGAAGGAGACGCAGAGACAATACAGGTAGTATTTAATGAATTTATGGCAGATTCTATCAGTATCAGAGATACTTATGTGAAAAAGGAAATGAAAGAAAACTTTTATCATGGAATGTTACTGGGGCTGTTGAAAGCAGAAGGAAGCTGGATTGTAAAATCGAATGCAGAGTCAGGAATCGGCTATACGGATATAAAGCTAGTGATTCCGCCGGAAAGGACAGGTTGTATTATAGAGGTAAAATATGCGGAAAATGGAACCTTTGAAACAGCCTGCCGTAAAGCGATGAACCAGATCGATCATGATGGATATGTGATGTCATTAAAACAAGAGGGTATGCATACCATTCATAAATATGGAATTGCCTGCTATAAAAAGAATTGCAGAGTGATATATCAGGAAGAGAAAATATAATCTGAAATGGCTGTTTTTCGGATTGACAGGATGAAAGAATACCGCAGAATTGGGAACAAGATTAAGATAAAAGACATCGAACGATTACCAAAAGAAAAAAATCTTTCTGCATATCTTTAAAATTGAAAAACTTTCCTGTATAATAGAATGGATTTCACGGGATCCATTCTATTTTTAGTGTGGATATAAGGAACTGTCTCAAAATAAGAAGCTGTCATGAAATAACTTTTTATTTTGAAACTGTTTCTAAAGATTGACAAGAAAGGCCGTATCTGTGTATGCTTTGAACAGATACGAGAGGTACAGATTTTTTATGGATATTAATCAAAAACTGACACAGGAACTGGATGTAAAGCTCTGGCAGGTGGAAGCGGCGGTGAAGCTGATCGACGAAGGCAACACGATCCCGTTTATTTCCAGATACCGGAAGGAAGCCACAGGCTCCCTCAATGACGAGCAGCTTCGGAAGCTCCATGAGCGGCTGATGTATCTGCGCAACCTGGAGGAGAAGAAGGAGCAGGTATTGTCCAGTATAGAGGAACAGGGGAAGCTGACCGAGGAATTGAAATCCCAGATCCTTGCGGCGGAGACCCTGGTCGTGGTAGAGGACCTATACCGTCCTTACCGCCCGAAGCGGCGTACCCGTGCGACGATCGCCAAGGAAAAGGGGCTGGAACCGCTGGCGGCCCTCATCACCCTGCAGCAGACGAAGGAACCTCTGGAGGAGACGGCAAAGGCATATCTTTCCGAAGAGAAGGAAGTCAGGACCGTAGAGGAAGCCATCGCCGGGGCACAGGATATCATTGCCGAATCCATTTCCGACGAGGCGGATTACCGGAGCTGGATTCGGAATACCACTGCCCGTAAGGGTAAGGTGATCTCGACGGCAAAGGATCCGGAAGCGGAATCTGTATACGAGATGTACTATGAATTTGAAGAGCCGGTGAGCAGGCTGGCAGGCCACAGGATATTGGCACTGAACCGGGGGGAGAAGGAGAAGTTCCTGACTGTGAAGGTGGAGGCGCCGGAGGAGGACATTCTGCGTTATCTGGAAAAAAAGGTCATACGCAAGGACAATCCCATCACCACACCGGTACTCAAAGCAGCCGCGGAGGACAGCTATAAGCGTCTGATCGGTCCGGCCATTGAGCGGGAGATACGAAACGAACTGACAGAAAAGGCGGAGGACGGAGCCATTGAGGTGTTTGGGAAGAATCTGCACCAGCTTCTGATGCAGCCGCCCATCACCGGGCAGGTGGTGCTGGGCTGGGATCCGGCGTTCCGTACCGGATGCAAGCTGGCTGTGGTGGATGCCACAGGAAAGGTGCTGGGGACCACGGTCATATACCCCACAGCGCCGACTACCCCGGCCAAGATCAAGGCATCAAAAGACCTGCTGAAAAAGATCATTCCGAAATATAATATCACCCTGATCTCCCTGGGGAACGGCACTGCTTCCCGGGAATCGGAGCAGTTCATCGTAGACCTTTTGAAGGAAATTCCGGAGAAGGTGCAGTATGTGATCGTGAGCGAGGCAGGAGCTTCCGTGTATTCCGCGAGCAAGCTGGCGACCGAGGAATTTCCGAAGTTTGACGTAGGGCAGAGGAGCGCTGCTTCCATTGCGAGAAGGCTCCAGGATCCGCTGGCTGAGCTGGTGAAGATCGATCCTAAGTCCATCGGAGTGGGGCAGTACCAGCATGACATGAACCAGAAAAAGCTGGGAGAATCCCTTACCGGCGTGGTGGAGGACTGTGTGAATAAAGTCGGCGTGGATCTGAATACCGCTTCCGCCCCGCTGTTATCGTACATTTCCGGGATCAGCAGCACCCTCGCAAAAAATATCGTCACCTACCGGGAAGAAAACGGAAGATTTACGGACCGGAGGAAGCTTTTAAAGGTTGCCAAGCTGGGACCAAAGGCATTTGAGCAGTGCGCCGGGTTCATGCGGATCCAGGGCGGGGATAATCCATTGGACGCGACTGGCGTCCATCCGGAATCCTACGAGGCGGCGGAAAAGCTTCTCGAAAAGCAGGGCTTTCGGCCGGAGGACATCATCGGCGGCAAGCTGGTGGGATTATCTCTGACTATCAAGGATTACAAAAAGCTGGCGGAGGAACTGGGAATCGGAGAGATCACTCTGCGGGATATCGTAAAGGAACTGGAAAAGCCTGCCCGTGACCCACGTGAGGAAATGCCCAAGCCGATCCTGCGGACAGATGTGCTGGAGATGAAGGACCTGAAAGAGGGCATGATCTTAAAGGGCACAGTGCGAAATGTGATCGACTTCGGTGTATTTGTGGATATCGGCGTACACCAGGACGGGCTGGTACACATTTCCCAGATTACGGAGAAGTTCATCAAGCATCCGCTGGAAGTGGTGAGCGTGGGCGATATCGTGGATGTGAAGGTCATGAGCGTGGACTTGAAGAAAAAGAGGATCCAACTGACGATGCGGGGGATTTCCTAGCAAAAACCCCAGAAAATCCTTGAAATATAGCCATAAATGATGTAAAATACCATAGCAAGGCATACTTTATGCCAACTGGCAACAGTCGGAATAATGTATGCTTTGTTTGTATTTCCGACACTTTATACAGATAAAGTGTTGAAGCGCTGATTTAAAAAGGAACAAGAGAGGAGAAGCAAAAACAGATGGAAACAATTAGTGCGATCATCAATGATATTGATAAGTTTGTGTGGGACTGGTGGATGATCATCCTGCTGCTCGGTACCCATGTATTTCTGACAATTCGGACAGGATTTATCCAGAGAAAGACCATTTCCAAAGGGATTAAGCTTTCCGTGGTAAAGGATCCGGACGCGGAGGGAGAGGTAAGCCAGTTCGGGGCGCTGTCAACGGCCCTGGCTTCCACCATCGGAACCGGAAATATCATCGGCGTGGGAACCGCGGTTGCAATGGGAGGCCCGGGAGCCGTGCTGTGGTGCTGGCTGACCGGCGTATTTGGGATTGCGACCAAGTACGGGGAATCCCTGATCGCGGTAAAATACCGTGTCAAAACAGAGGACGGCAGAATGCAGGGCGGCGCCATGTATGCTCTGGAGCGGGGCCTGAACATGAAGTGGCTGGGCGTGATCTTTGCGGTATTCGCAGGATTTGCGTCCTTTGGGATCGGATGCGCGACACAGGTCAACGCCATTGCGACAGTCTGTAACGAAAATCTGCACATTCCGAAATGGATCGTTGGACTCGTGATTGCGGTTCTGACAGCCATTGTTATTTTCGGCGGGATCAAGAGCATCGCAAGAGTGTGCGAGCGGCTGGTTCCGTTTATGGCCGTCTTTTATGTGATCGGATGTATCATCATCCTGTGTATCAATTATGATTTTATCATCCCTGCCATCGCAACCATTTTCCGGCTGGCATTTACACCGGGGGCAGCGGCAGGTGGTCTGGTCGGCGGTGGGATCAAGCTTGCGATCCAGTACGGGGTTGCCCGGGGACTGTTCTCCAATGAGTCCGGTATGGGTTCCGCGCCCATCGCGGCGGCAGCGGCACAGACCAGGAATCCGGTGCGTCAGGCGCTGGTTTCTTCCACAGGGACATTTTGGGATACAGTGGTCGTATGTCTGATGACCGGGCTGGTTCTGGTGACGACCATCATGAAGAACCCGACGATCAATGCAAATGAGATTGACAACGGCGGTGTGCTGACTTCCATGGCATTTGCTCAGATTCCATATCTGGGGCCTGTGATCCTGGTTATTGGAATCATTTCCTTTGCTTACTCTACCATCCTGGGATGGGCGTACTACGGAGAGCGGAGCGTGGAATATTTTGCGGGGAAGAAGGGACTGATTCCTTACCGTGTAGTGTATATCCTGGTTGCGGCGGTCGCTCCTGTACTGGCACTGGATCTGGTATGGACGGTTGCGGATATCCTGAACGCATTGATGGCAATTCCGAACCTGGTTGCGGTTCTTCTGCTCTCACCGATCATTGCCAGTGAGACGAAGAAATACATCAACAACCTGGATGCGAAGGACGACACACCGATCCCGGTGGTAAAGACAGGGATCGGAGAGAAATCAGGGAACGGGGAGAAATCCAAGCTTAATTGGTGAGGACTGCAGGGGAGAAGTGATTGAAATATGATTGCGATTATAGATTATGACGCGGGCAATATCAAAAGTGTGGAAAAAGCGCTGCTCCTTCTGGGGGAGGAAGTGAAGATCACGGATGACGCACAGGAGATCCTTTCGGCGGACAAGGTGGTGCTTCCCGGAGTCGGCGCCTTCGGGGACGCCATGGGTAACCTGGAACGCCGCGGGCTGGTGCCGGTTATCCGGGAAACAGTGGAAAAAGGAACGCCTTTCCTGGGCATCTGCCTGGGGCTGCAGCTTTTGTTTGAGAGAAGCGATGAGGCGCCGGGAGTTGCGGGCCTTGGAATCCTGCCGGGGGAGATCCTGCGGATTCCTTCGAAAGAAGGCTTGAAAATTCCGCATATGGGATGGAATTCCCTGCGCCTGGAGCATGGCGGACGTCTTTTTGATCAGGTGTCGGAGCAGTCCTACGTGTATTTTGTACACTCCTATTATCTGAAAGCCGGAGAAGAGGAGATCGTGAAGGCATCTACGGAATACGGCGTACATATCCATGCGTCGGTGGAAAAGGGAAATGTATTTGCGTGCCAGTTCCATCCGGAAAAAAGCAGTGAAGTGGGACTGCGGATACTGAGTAATTTTGTGAATATTTAGAACAGCAGCTGCCATGCAGCGGATAGTCTGCGCGGCAGACAGGTCTGAGGTC
>Ga0073906_1001411_pt1 | contig 37092 bp, 30 predicted proteins | sample Inofromicrocosms_FD_65485 | JGI IMG/M metagenome (GOLD analysis project Ga0073906, IMG submission 65485) | Mouse cecum microbial communities from Vienna, Austria - Inoculum for glucosamine and mucus D2O microcosms | ecosystem: Host-associated > Mammals > Digestive system > Large intestine >...
CCGTAAACGGATACATAGCTCTATTGGTTATTTGACACCACAGCAAAAGGAGGATGAGGAACTTAAAAAAGCAGCATAATCTTTCGACTTTTTTTGTCCAAAGTATTGACATAGATCCAACATAGATCCACATGTTCCGGAATGCGAACTTAAAGAACAACTTCTGCAATATCGTACAGATAAAGATAATGCACAGAAGGAATACTGCCATTGCCGACGCAAGCCCTACCTTCTGGTTGGTATGTGCAATCGTGTTCATTACTACAAAGAATGTTCCTGTTCCGTTTGCGCCGTCCGTAATAACGAATGGAGCCTCGAACGCGCTAAGCGAGCCTGTGATTGACAGGATGATATTCAGCGTGACGATGGTCTTGATACTTGGCAGGATAATGTACCGGAATTGCTGGAACTTATTTGCCCCGTCAAGGTCCGCCGCCTCATAGAGCGTATCGTCCACCGACATGATTGCCCCGATAAAGAGTACCATCTGCTGTCCGCAGTACCTCCACACCGACGAGCCTACCAGCGACCAGTTGTTGATGGACTGGTCCTTGAGCCAGTAGGGGAGGTTTTCAAGCTGGAATCCGCACCACTGCAAGACCGTGTCAAATACGAACCCCCTCGTGTAGAAAAATTTGAAGATAAAACCGATGGCAATACCGTTGATCAGATAAGGGAAGAAGATCAGCCCTTTAAAAAGGCCGCTTGCCTTCACCTTCATGCTGAGTATCGTAGCCAGGTAAAGCGCCAGCGCAATCTGAATCAGTGCGCCCACCATGTAGTAAAGGCAGAGCTTTAAGGAGGACACGATGTCCTTCCTCGCAAACAGCGCCCGGTAGTTGTCCAGTCCCACGAATTTTCTCGCGCCCACATATTTCATCTTGTAAAAGCTGAATTTCACCATCTCTGCAAAGGGCAGATAGGTAAAGGTAAATAGCAAGAGCAGCGGAATGATGATAAACGCAGTGATAATGACTGCCTGCTGCCCTTTCCTGCTCTTAAGCCACTGGCCGAACGTCTTTTTGTTCGTCATGACTGCTGTATTTGTTCCCATACACACTTTCCTCCGTCTTTTTAGAATCCTTTGGAGGGCGTGAGGTTATTTCACCTCAACGCCGTCCATTTCCTGTGCATCGGACCATTTCTGATTCCATTCCTTCATAATATCATCGAAAGATTTATCTTTGTTCGACGCATGCTCAATGATTTCCTGAATCTTGTCATTGCCGTATGCCGCTATCATAAGCTCTGAATCCGCGTTCAGCTCGTTTAAGAGGTCTTCCTCTCCTTCCGCTGCCGGCTCGTTGGCGATAAACTCAACGTTGTTGGCAATGAACTCATCATAGACTTCCGGATAATTCTCGTCGCCCACTGCAAGCGGAAGTCCGCCCTCATTAAAGGAATAGCCTGATTTTTCCGTCATCCATTTTACAAATACAAGGGCAGCCGTCTGGTTGTCCGCAGAGCTTGACACATTGATTCCAAAGCAATAATCCTCGTCAGCCGGGGAATACTGCTTTCCGCCAATCGTCATCGGGAACGGCATATAGCCGATATCATCGCCGTTTGCCCCGGCGGACTTCATCTGCGGGTATGACCATGCGCCGAGCACCATACAGCCAACCTTACCTTCGTTGATCATGTTCTTGGAGCCTTCCCAGTCGGTGGTAGAGAAATCTTCCTCCGTAAGCCCCTGCTCTACCGCGTCATAGAGCATCTTGTATACATTGTACGCGCCCGTTCCGTCTCCCGGGTCTGCAAACGGATTCTTAGCGTGCGCCAGTTTCTGGTTTTTGAACGCCGCGTCCCCGGTAGCGGTGATGGCAATATAATCATCCCATGCGCCCATGGTCCAGCCCGCCGCATAATTGGTATAAAGCGGAGCCTCCGTTTTGCCTTTGAGCGCCTTCAATACATTCATAAACTCCTCCGGCGTCTTCGGCGTCTTGGTGACGTCTGTCACACCTGCATCCTTGAATACTTTCTTATTGTATACGATGCCCCGGCCCACAGCCGTAATCGGAATCCCGTATACCTCTCCCTCGTACAGCCACCTATTCGGATATTTTACCTGTTCGCTCACGGACTCTACGTCGCCGTAGGATAAAAAGTATGTAGACAGGTCGGATTTGTCAACTTCAGGAATCATCATAATGTCTCCCCAGTCGCCGCCCTGAAGGCGCAGGAGGGAATCCTCGCTGTAATCCGTGATACCTTCGATGTCCACCTTGATATCCGGATACTCCTTGTTGAATTCTTCCAGATACTGCGCCCACGTCTTCCCGGTATACTCGCTGTCTAACATATCCGTCCGGTTCGTCATCATCTTGAGGTCGGCCTTGAGGTCTGTATAGTCCTCCCCAAGCTTGATGTCCGCATACTTAACTTCCGTGACATCCCCGGAACCTCCCTTTCCTCCGCCGGAGCCTCCGCATGCCGCCAGAGACAAAGCCATCGCTGCGGCAAGTGATGCCGCCATTACCTTTTGCCATTTCATAAGTTCGTCCTCCTTAATTAAATTTAAGTATTTATGCGTTACATATTACTTAAATTTAATTATACTTTATTATATCATTTAATCATCAATTTGTCTTGTTAATTATTGTACTTTCTTGTTGATTCTTATAATTTTGTTAAATATTACTAAATTTTATTTTATATTTTTATCTATTATGCCAATATAATATTTGTTCATTTATATGTTAAGATTCAACTAATTAAGTATTAAGCTAATTAATTAGCTTTTGTTTAGCGTACATGATTACTTGGATACCCTCTAACCCATCTTTTTATGAAAGGATTTTGTCAATGGATTTTCAAAAATCATACTACGCCTCTGTAAAGTCAAACCACATCATCAATCTGGAATTAACCGCAGATTTCCTGATTCCGAATATTTACTGCTATTCCTTCCTGGACTCTGAGGCCGAAAGCATCTATATGGAATTTATGCATCTTCTCGGAGGAGGAAATATTCACACGGATTTCCCTATATCTTTTTCTTTCCGCCCCTTAAAGTGCTGTCTCATCATTTACACCGAGAAAGGCGGCGGCAAGGTCACCGTTTCAGGCAGCACCCTGTCCATTACCGAAGGAACCGTTGCATTTATTGACGGTGATACTGCATTTGCGCTTCACTCCTTCATCCTGCCATGGAAGTTCAAGCTCTTTTTTATCGACGGCAGAGATTTAAGGTTATACCGTTCTCTCCTTCCAGGCTTTGGCAAAGTATACAAAATACCCGAGTATTCCTTTGTAAAAAACTGCTTTTACTCCCTGCTGTCCATTCCGGTATCCACAGATATCTTTGGCATACTCCTTATGCACAAAAATCTTTCGGAGATCTTAAGCACGCTTTTTCTATCCGCAAAAACAAAGACTTTTCCTGACACAAAGAACATCCCCGGCTATCTTACCGAGCTCCATGACTTACTGGAAAATCAATACGCACAGTCCTTTTCCCTCGAAAAATGTGAAGCCCTCTTTCGTGTAAACAGATACCGGCTCTGCCGGGAATTCTCCGAAACCTATGGACTGCCGCCCGTCAAGTACCTTATCCGCAGGCGCCTTGATATGGCTAAAAAAATGCTGCTCACCACGGATCTGACCATCCATGAGATAAGCAGCAAAGTCGGTTACGACAATGTGAACCACTTTATTAATCTTTTCAAAAAGGATACCGGACTCACACCTGGGATGTTCAGACAAAAGGTACTGGCGGACCAACCCGCCTTGCGCTCTCCCTCTCGATAAACTTTCCCGCAAGCATGTATACTCCTGTTGTATAAGCCGCGTCCCGGCATTTCTTAAGGATGATGTGCACCGCCCGGTCCGCCATCTCCCTGGTATCAATCTCATAGGTGGTAAGCCCGACGCCGGAAAACTGCCCCGACACATAGTTATCAAAACCCACCACCGATACGTCCTCCGGGACACGGCAGCCGGACTCCTCAAGCCTGGCGATGAGAAGACTTGCCGACAGATCACAGTTACAGAAGAAAGCTGTCGGCATGTCTTTAGGAAGAAGGAATCCTGCATACTTATCAATCTTCCCGTCCTTGAGACTTCTGTCATCTACTACCCAATCTTCCCTCCATGCTACGCCATGCTCCATCAGAGACTTTAAATACCCGAAATACCGGTCATCAATACTGCTGGTGGAAAGCCTTGTCCCCACAAAACCAATCTTTTTATGTCCAAGCTCAAACAGGTAGTTCGTCATCCGGTAACCGCCCATCAGATTGTTGGAAACCACGCAGTCACACGACTCCCATCCATTGGTCGTATCAAGGTTAAGGATGGGAAGTCCCCCTTCCCTGATCAGCCGGTCTGCATACTCGGCTTTAAAGGCACCGAGGATGATCACCCCGTCCACCTTTCCTTCTGTCACCACCTTAGGGAATTCTCCCCTGTCCTCCGCCTCGGGGGAAATCACTTCAAGCATGGGAAAACAGCTTTTCCCGATGGCTCTTTTGGAAATCTCCTGATACAGCATCCAGTAGAAAGACTGGTTCTCCTGAAGGTACCGCTCTGCCACGATCACTCCGATCGTATAGCTCTCTTTTACCGTCTTGCTTTCCTCTGCCGTATTCTTCACATATCCCATCTCATCTGCCAGCCGGATGATCTTTACGCGAAGCTCTTCACTGACGCCTTTCTGCCCGGATAGTGCCTTCGAAACCGTCACTGTGCTGACACCCAATCTCTCACCGATATCGGCTAACCTGACCGTTTTAGCCATGACCTTCCTCCTTAAACCAGCTAATATTAATCAACATTATTTTATCTTTATCATAGTATCTTGTCAAATATTAAATCAAAGATTAAGCAGGAAGTTTATTATTTCTAATCCGATTAACCTGCAGTTACTTTTCTGCTGCAAATACACCTTTTAGCTTTTCAAGCTTTATTTTCGAATCTTCGAGAGAGTTACCTTTTACCCCAAAGTAATATTTAATCTTCGGTTCCGTCCCTGAAGGGCGCACACAGCACCATGCATCATCGGAAAGCTCATAGTACAGCACATCCGAAGCCGGCAGCCCCGTCGCCGTCACCTCTCCGGTCATTATGTCCTTCCTCGTATCCGCCTGATAATCCCGGACTGCAAGAACTTTTAAGCCACCCAGCTCCTTCGGCGGATTCTCTCTTTGTTCTTTCATCATGCGCCGGATCTTTTCAGCACCATCGATACCCTTAAGGGTCAGCGTCTTTAATCCCTCCCGGTAATAACCGTATCTTTCATACATATCCATCATCGCGTCCCAGAGGGTCATGTTCTTGCTCTTATAATATGCCGCCGCCTCGCACAGAAGCATCACCGCTACACAGGCATCCTTATCTCTCGCATAAGTCCCTGCAAGACAGCCGTAACTCTCCTCCAGCCCGAACACGTAATTAAAGCTCTTCTGCTCCTCAAACAGCCTGATCTGCTCGCCGATATATTTAAAACCTGTCAGCACCTCGATAAGAGCGGTATGATAATCGGCCGCGATCGCTTTCGCCATGTCCGTCGTGACGATCGTCTCCACCAGTGCAGGATTTTCCGGCATTGTGCCGGTCTTCATGCGCTCCCTCAATATATACTCTGCAATCAGCATCCCTGACATGTTCCCGGTAAAGCTTACATATTCTCCGGTATCTGCATCTTTCGCGTAGACACCCAGCCGGTCCGCGTCCGGATCTGTGGCAAGTACAATGTCCGCATCGATCCTTTTCGCCATCCTGATCGCCAGTTCCCACGCCTTTCCATCTTCCGGATTGGGATACGCTACCGTGGGGAAGTTCCCGTCGGGCGCCTTCTGCTCTTCCACCACATAGACCTTCGCAAATCCAAGCTCCTTTAAGATCCGCCTTACAGGAATATTTCCCGTCCCATGAAGCGGCGTGTATACAATCTTCATCTCCTGCGCCGCTTCCTTTATGATCTCCGGGTGGATGCTCTGCTCCTTAAGCATTTTAAGATACAAATCGTCAAAGGCTGTCCCGATCACCTGAAATAAACCGCAAACTCTTGCCTCATCCTCTTCCATCGTCTTCACCTGGGAAAATTCCGTAACCTTTGCCACCTCGTCAAGAATATTCCTGTCATGGGGCGGCGTGATCTGGGCACCATCCTCCCAGTACACCTTATATCCATTGTATTCCCTCGGGTTATGGCTGGCGGTAATGACAATTCCTGCAATGCAGCCAAGCTCACGGACTGCAAAGGAAAGCTCCGGCGTAGGCCTGAGGCTCTCAAACAAATATGTCCTGATCCCGTTAGCATTCAGGCACAGCGCCGCCTCCCTTGCGAATTCCGGGGACATACGCCTGGAATCATAGGCAATCGCCACTCCCTTTTCCTGCCCGCCCTGGGAGACGATATAATTCGCCAGCCCCTGCGTCGCCTTGCGGACCGTATAGATATTCATCCGGTTCGTCCCCGCTCCGATCACACCTCTAAGTCCCCCTGTCCCGAACTCAAGCTGGCGGTAAAACCGGTCCTCGATCTCCCTCTCATCACCGCTTATGGCCTTAAGCTCCTCCCGCACAGACGCATCAAAATATTCATCCGTACACCACGCTTCATAAACCTCTCTGTAACCCATCGTCATATCCTCCTTCATTTTTATATAAGTCCTTGTTAATCCTCGTTTCTTTCCGGGATGAAGGCATCAAACACCCGCACCACGATCTTTGCGATCATGAAGGCTGACACACCTTCCCCCACAAACACCCAGAGCCAGAATATCACTGAAAATGTATCGGGCGATATCAAAAACCATACCAGCGGCGCACTATTGATCAAGATCATGACCGCGGTCTGCCACAGATGGGTCACCGCAATCTTCGCCCCGTTGACCAGCGTATTTTTCACCGTGTTCTCAAACTTTGCAAGCAGCGGGAACACATACCCGAACACTCCCGCACCGAAGATAAAAAGCGCTATGCACCCTCCATACATTACAGATGCGCCCTTTGTCCCTGTCCGTCCCAGCACATGAAAATCAACCGCCAGGACCGCCCCAAAGATAAAAAGAAGCGCCGTGACCGGAAGCGATTGCCGGAAATTCTGCCGAAAAGACCTGAAAAAACTTTTCACTATCCCGTTTTCTTCGCCCCGCACAAGCTTCATCATCACAGCATACAAAGCCGTCGTGGATGCGCCGAAAGTCACTGCCGGAAGAGAACACAAAAGCCACAGTAAATTCAGCAGAAGAATATCAAAAATCTTCGTCATCACTTCACTGAACAGATTGTCCGGTTGAAATATATCCTTTACCGTCATATGCACACCTCCTCATTCCATCAGATATTCAAGAAAAAGCTCTGCCCGCTCTTCATTTTCCGTCCCCCTTGCAACAGCAAACACCGGATGTTCCATATACGCTTTCATCTCTTTAAAACGCCTGCTGCCCGCAAGAGATACACCGTAAGGCGCCTTTTTTCCCATCCCTACCTCATGATCCTCAAAAGAAATATCTTCACTGTCCAGATACCCTTCTGTCTCCAAAAATTCATAGGTATCACCCGACTCCTCGAAAGATTCCTCCGGCATCTCATCCAGTTGTTTAAAAAATCCGTACCCGGCAAGCTCCCTCCACACCGTCTCGTCAGCGATGACCGCATCTAGCTGCCTGCTGTGTAGGTAGACCTCCATACGGGTCAGTGCGTCATCCTTCATAAAAAACGTATCATCGATCAGAACCTTTTTATGCTTTCCATCCGCACCGAACCTCTCACACAAATCCTCTGTCATCTCTTCAAGCTTCTCTTTATCCAGCGATTCATCCACAACCGCCACATACAAAACCGTTTCATCCGCCGGCTTCAAAAAATGCCACGAAAGAAAAAATACCGCAAAAATCCCTGCTGCCATACCAAGCATCTTTCTGAGATAATAGTCTGCAAAATACTGTCTTCTCTGCTTCTTATCCATCTCTTCCCATTTCTGCTTTTCCGTCCTGCTCCTGTCTTTTCTGTAAATACTAGCATCATCATCCAGCGCAGTCTTCTTTTGTAAATCCGGCATATCATCACCACACAAGTTTATTTAATTGAAATTTATCATCTTTTTAGCTAAATATCAACTAATTTATCGTATGTTTTTAATATATCATAACTAAAAAAGATGCAAGGCTCCATTTTCCAATACAGAGCCTTACACCTGTCAGCTTTATCCATTAATTATTCCGTTTTACTTATACTTTGTCATCATTGCATAATGCCTCATAGTCTATACTTCGCTCTCCCGCACAAAGTGATACAGCCTGCTCACGGCATCACCCTGCATGAAATCAATGATAAATCCGCCCTTCATCAGCATTTCCCCTGGGTATACCTGCTCCGTCCCTTCCAGCCTGTACGCTGCCTTGCCATCAAGCCCCAGGAGCCTGATCTTCTTTCCATGGAAAGAGGAAACACATTGCACCTGGACAAAAGTCATCAGCGCCTCGCTCTTATCCTTCGCTGCCACAAGATAGCAGTCATACTTATGATTCTCCCTGTAGGACGCAATCCGGTAATAATCGCCTTCCCTTATCAGCTCATTATACCTGTGGTAATCTTTGATCTGCCCCGGGATCATCTCCCGTTCTTTTTCCGGAATCTTCGTGATATCCAGCTCATAGCCAAAGGTTCCGGCAAGAGCCACATGTCCCCTGGTCTCAAACGGCGTCACCCGACCTGTCATATGGTTCGGGCAGTCGCTTACATGGGCACCCATCGCAGACAGCGGATATACAAGCGCCGTACCCTCCTGGATTGCCAGCCGCTCCACAGCATCCGTATCATCACTGCACCAGATCTGCGGGCTGTAATAGAGCATCCCCGGGTCAAACCGCCCGCCGCCGCTGGAACAGTTCTCAAGAAGCAAGTTCGGGAACTCTGTCACCAGGCGCTCCTGCATCTCATAAAGCCCAAGCACATACCGATGGAATAACTCCTGCTGGGAATCCCGGTCAAGATAGCTGCTTCCTAAGTCGCTCAACTGGCGGTTCATATCCCATTTCACATAGGAGATGGGCGCGCTCCTTAATATCTTTGCCACGCACTCATAGGCATAATCCACTACCTCAGGGTTGGACAGATCCAGTACATACTGCGCCCTGCTCTGGGTCGCCTGCCTTCCCGGGATATGGATCGCCCACTCCGGATGCTCCCGGTACAACGCGGAATCCGGCGAGAGCATCTCCGGCTCAAACCAGATGCCGAACTCAAGACCGATTTCCCTTACCTGTTCCACCAGATATTCAAGACCGCCTTTAAGCTTATCCTCATTTACCGTCCAGTCCCCCAGAGAGCTGTCGTCATTATCGCGCTTTCCAAACCAGCCGTCGTCCATGACAAGCATCTCGATTCCTGCCTTCTTCGCCTCCCTGGCGATATCCAGAAGTTTTTCCGTATCAAAATCAAAATACGTCGCCTCCCAGTTGTTGATCAGCACCGGCCTTTTTTTGTGCAGGTACGGGCTTCGTATCAGATGCTTCCGATAGAAATCATGGAAAGAACGGCTCATCTTTCCAAACCCTTCGCCGGAAAAAGTAAGCACAGCCTCCGGCGCCTGGAATTCTCCGCCTCCCCGCAGATTCCAGCAGAAATCCTCACCGTTTATCCCCATGACCATGCGCACCGCGTCATGCTGGTTTAGCTCCGCCTCTGCGATAAAATTACCAGAATACACAAAGTTCATGGCATATATGCGCCCTTGCTGCTCCGTCGTCTGAGGCGTAACAAGAGCCAGGAAAGGGTGCTCCTGATGGCTTGATTCCCCTTTTGCCGAGGACACCATCTGCTTTCCATAGGCCAGCCTCCTTCTCTGGATCCCCCGCTCTCTCGCCCATCCGCCAACCAGCGTGACCATCTCGAATTCCTCATCGTCCATGTCCAGGCAGGCCGAGAGCACTTTTTCAATCCGGAGGTTCTCCTTCCCCTCGTTGATCAGCCTGACATTCCTCGTGATAATGTCTTCCTCCTCAAAGACCGAATAGGAAAGGATAACTTTAAGATGCAGTACCTTGTCCACGCAGACAAGCTCTAAAGTATCCACCTCATCCTCCGTCCCGAAAGATGCCGGCAGACCCTTAAGCTTCGGCTTTCCCTTCCTGATCGTATAGGAATCATACAAAATCTCGCATCCCCGGCTTCCCGCCTCGCCTTTGACATCAAGGCAGCTCTCCCGGTAATCCCCGATTCCACCCACAGGATACTCCATAGGGAAAAAATCGAGAAAAGAAGACTTCTCTCTCGGAAGCTTCGACGGCGTAAAGGGACGTTCTCCTGTCCGAAGCAGATAGGAAGCATCCTTGCTCTCCACGTAATCTCCGTAGTACGCATGTCCCACATATCCTTCAGGCGTCAGCCCGATCATGTACGTGGTCTGTTTCGTATCCAGTTTAAATATTCTTTGCTCTTCCTCATATCTAATCGCCATCTTATGCCCTCCACCTGTTAATTTTCATCAATATGACGAATTTATCATTATTCCCTTTCAATGTCAACACATTTTCGGCTGTCCAACTGCAGCATTTTCCTATTTTTTAAAACAACCGTTGAAAATATGTTTATTTTCAGCGATAATAATTACAGGATATTAATACAACATACAGGAGGACGATTGCCATGATATTAGAACGCATCTTAAAATACCCGGGATTTCTCTATGAGCTTAAGGGAACACATTACTTTCTGGGGAAATGGATCTGCAAAGAATGTATAGATGAGAATGCCGCAGACTGCGTGTTTATGTACCGCATGAGCCGCCGGGGAAAAGAAGAGCCGGAGACGAATATGTATTTCCAGAAAATCCGGGCCTACGCTGATTTTGCCTTGGAGGTTCCGTATAATCCGCCTAAAATAAACGCGGATCTGAAGGCTCTTCTTGATGGGCTTTCCGATGCTGAGCTTTCCTCTTTGAAAGAACAGTTAGATAACTTTGACGAAGATCTCAGTAAATACTGCGGAGAACTTTAAGCTCTCTTCTCTGTGTCTGTAATCAAGTAATGGGGTCGCATTTACGAATCTCTAAAATCTTGTCAAGAATGCAGGACGCGACCTCCTCTTTCTTCATCATCGGCAGTTCTTCCTGGAAATCTTTCCCAATCAGCGTGACAATATTCGTATCCGTCTCAAATCCCGCTCCCTGAACCTTTAAGTTATTGGCCACGATCATATCCAGATTCTTCTTCACCAGCTTTTTCCTGGAATTCTCAACCATATGTTCCGTCTCCATAGAAAAGCCGCACAAAAACTGCCCTTCTTTCTTATGGCTGCCCAGATACCCTAAGATATCGTCTGTCCGTTCCAGCTCGATCGCCATCTCACCGTCCGCTTTTTTCACCTTCTCTTCCGAGATATATCGGGGACGGTAATCTGCAACAGCAGCCGCTTTGATGATAATATCCATCTCTCCGCTTCCCCGAACAACCGCATCATACATTTCTTTTGCAGACACTACCGGTATCACATCCACAAACATAGGCGTCTTAATCGCCGTCTTCCCCGTCACAAGAGTAACGGACGCCCCGCGGAGCATACACATCCTTGCCATGCCATAGCCCATCTTCCCGGAAGAATGATTCGTAATATAACGCACCGGGTCAACCGCCTCCTGGGTAGGCCCCGCCGTAACCAGCACTTTCAATCCTTCCATATCCTTTGGAAATGCACAAGCCTTATAAACGTACTCAGCAAGAACCTCCGGCTCTAACATCTTCCCTGCTCCCACATCCCCGCAGGCAAGGTATCCGCTGTCCGGCTCTGCAATCTCCATTCCATAATGCCTTAAGATCCTTATATTGTCCTGCGTCACCGGATTCTCATACATGGCTGTGTTCATGGCAGGAGCGACGATCTTCGGGCACCGGCAGGCAAGTATCGTTGTTGTCAGCATATCATCCGCAATCCCATGGGCAAGCTTGGCGATCACATTGGCTGTCGCCGGGGCGATGATCACTGCGTCCGCCTTTTTTGCCAATGCTATATGCTCAACCTTGAACTCAAAATTCCGGTCAAAGGTGTCAGAGACACACTTATAACCCGTCAGCGACTCGAACGTGATCGGATTGATAAAATTTTTTGCATTCTCCGTCATGAGTACGCGCACTCTGGCGCCAGCCTTCACAAGAAGACTGGCGAGAGACGCGCTCTTATAGGCGGCAATACCGCCTGTCACACCCAGGAGAATAGTTTTTCCCTTTAACATCGTTTCATTCTCCTTGTATCTATTGGATTTTTATAGTTACGCTTTTTTTCTTTCCGCTTCCGTCTGCTGCCGATGCTGTAATCTTGACTTTCTTCCCCTTCATCTTTGGCTTTGCCGTAACCTTTCCTGACTTGGAGACTGCCGCAATCTTCGGATTGCTGCTGCTCCAGATTACCGCTTTATTGGCGCCTTTGGTCACTTTTACTTTCGCTTTTAGTTTTATAGATTTCCCGGCTTTTACTTTCTTCTTTCCGGAAATGGAGACACTCTTCACCACGCCCTTCATGGACTTGATCGTAACAGAGCCTTTCGCTCCGCTGCCGTCCTTCGCTGCTGCGGTTATCACCGCCTTCTTGCCGCCGCTCTTCTTTAATACAGTGACTTTTCCATTCTGGTCAACTTTAGCCACCTTCGGGTTGCTGCTGCTCCATGTCACCCCTTTATTCGTGGCATTACTTGGGGAAATGACTGCTTTTAAAGTCACTTTCTTTCCCGCTGCTATCTTTCCGGATAAGGGTGAGGTAATACGGATCGACGATACTTTCACAGCGGTATCTTTAAGAGCCGCGATTTTCTCCTCCTGTATCTCCCCGCAAGCCGCACATACGCGCTCCTTGCTGCCTGGAACACCTACCTGCGGATTCTTCTTCGTCACCCACGCACCGAAAGAGTGACCGGTCGGCGGGATCTCAACCCGTCCGCTAAGTATTGTCCCGCATACAGAGCAGTGGCTTCCCTCCGTAAATCCCGGCTCCGTACAGGTTGCCTCTACTGCTTCATCAGTAACTTCCATATGGCCTTTGGCAGGAATCTTTTCCAGTCCTTTCAAAGTCAGGCCGCATCTGTCACATAAAACACCTGCAGTTCTTCCGTCTCTTGTACAAGTGGCTTCGATTGCTTCCTTTTCAACTGGCTCATGTATATGCCCTTCCTCCAGCTTAGGGATAACCTGCACATCCTTTATCTCATCGCATTTTCCGCAATGGATGGACTTCTGTCCGTCCTTCTCTTCCGTAGCAGGCTCATCCACTGTATACTCCGTGTCCCAATCATGACCGGTCGCCGGAATCACTTTCTGCTCGGTAAAAACTTCATTGCATACACTGCAATGGCTTCCTCCTGTCTTTCCCGCTTCAGTACAGGTTGCTTCTACCCTTTTGTCTATAACTGTCGTATGGGGCTGTTTTTCAACAGTGCTTCCTTTCTCAATCACTTTCTTACAATCCAGACAATACTTATCCCCCGTATATCCCATATTCTTACAATCTGCGTCTTTCTTATCTCGTATTTCTGTATTTGTGTGAGGACATTCTCCCCACTGCGCGTACAGTGTAAGCGTCTCGCCGTTTGTTGATGCCTGATAATTGATTTTAGCTCCATCTGCATATGATATTCCGCTTCCATCCGGTTTCGTATTCCAACCTCTGAATTGCTTTTGTGCATTCACAAACCGATTGGCAGTTAGAGTACATTCCCTTCCTGATTCAAGAAACTTCATATCCTCCATACTGCCGCTTGACGCACCGTTTCCGTCAAAATGGATGGTGTAGAGATTCGGTTTTGTCTCTCCGCTTAATTCTTTTAACGTAGTAACTGTTCCTGATTCATTCGGAGTTTCAGATAAAGCATATTGGAGCTGACCTGATGGTGTAATATTTATCCCGTAAATCCTTCCGGTTTTCTTTTGAGCCTCGGTCAATTCAAATATTTTATTACTCGTACTTGCACTAACATCAAGCTTGTAGATAGCCGTGCTTCCTGAATAGTAATATTCTCCTCCATAAGCTCCTGTTCCTACATATTTCCCTGACCAACAACCTCCATCAATAGCATCCCACTGCTCGTTGACAGTAATAACATTGCTTACCTTGGAAAATTCCTGCCCGTCGCAAGTATATTGGCATATAGAGTCTGTACCATTAAATCCATACCAAGAATCATTCACATAATCAAAACCTGCATCTATATTGTCCCAAAGATATGAATCATATGATGTATTTGATGCCGCTGTTTCTGATACAGAACTCGTAATCACCCAATCTGCCGCTGAAAAATGTGTGTTTCCGTTTTCACTCTTATAATTTTTAAAAAAATTCGTACTCTTCATAAAATAAATATGACATGCTCTTCCCAACATATCTTTAGTCGGATCATTCCAAGTCACATCTACATGATAGTAATTATCCCCCACCTTTATCATATTCCATGCATGATTAACAGAAGTACTTGTCACCATCTCGCAGGTAACACCTAACTGTCGCGTAAGTTCCAGAAAAGCCAACGCATAACCTTGACAGACGGCCTCTTTATCAACCAATGCACCGTATGACGAGTGCGCATTCGATGCTTCCTTAACATATTGACAATTACGTGCCAGATAATCATTCACATAAAGTGCTTTTTCCATATCGCTCCAGGAACTGTCTGCACCTCTTATCGCGTCGGCAATGGCTCTATCATACTCTTCTGCTGCTTTCATAGCCTCACTCTTATTCATTGTATATTGAATTTCTATCTTACTAACAATTCCTCCCGTTGATGACCAAACAACATATGCACTTTCAACATAAAAATATCCAGGATGAGTATTCAGTGTCCCAAAATAGATTGTACTAATATCATCTTTTGTAAGCCCATAAGAAGCCAAATCACAACTCGTCGAAAAAGAATCCCACGCCGCCAACAGTGCCTCCTGCACCTCTTTTTCTTTACCGGAACCTACTGCCGAACGGCCTTTCCCTGATGTGCTTACTGCTTCCGGGAATCCGCCTTCCTGTATGACGCTGTCGGATAAGTCCACATATTCTTCCCGAACTTCTGCATCATTCCCTGCTGCTCCATCCTCCTGAACTGCCGGTTCTGATGCATATACATCTGTCTGTGCTCCCGCAGCACAGATCCCCACACTTAATAATAACGCTAAGATTAATTTCTTCACCAACATCTCTCACTCCTTTGTGATTACAATCATATATGCTATTGTACCAAATCGCCTGCGCGACGGCTAGCCCCAAGCACGTAAAATCTTTACTTTTTTCAGTTTTTTATCCCAGCACTGTGCGGAGTTTTACATGCTTTACTTTCAATCATCCATTAATTTTTCGAAAAAACTTATAGTTTTTATCTATAATTATCGTCTTTTATAAAATACATAAATTTGACATTCAACTATTTCGACATTACACTTAAATTAATATATTTTTTAGAACGGAGAGGATAAACTATATGGAAAATTTTGAACTGCCAAAGTCATTTGACGAATTTGTAGACGCGAGGAAAGCCGGATTTTTAAAAGTAAAGGAATATGTGGAGAATGGCGGTCACTTAGTGGGGATGTTCTGCTCCTACACGCCGCTGGAGCTTTTTGATGCGGCAGGAGTCTCGGTCGTAGGGCTCTGCGGAACGAGCAATGAACCAATCGCGGATGCGGAAAAAGTGCTCCCGAAAAACTTATGCCCGCTGATCAAGTCGAGCTACGGTTTTGCCTATACGGAAAAATGCCCGTATACATATTTCTGCGATTTTATCGTAGGCGAGACGACCTGCGACGGGAAAAAGAAGATGTTCGAGCTGCTTAACGATATCAAGGAAACTTATGTGCTCCACCTTCCCCAGAGCCAGAAGAGAGCGTATGCGAAAGATATCTGGTACGAGGAGGTAAAACTCCTGAAAGAGTATCTGGAAGAGAGATACGGCATCGAAATTACAGACGAGAAATTAAGGGAGGCAGCCCGCAAGAGAAACGAGCTGAGAAAGACTCAGATGGAATTGTATACGCTGCAGGGAGCGGTTCCCCCGGCGATGAAGGCGACAGAAGTAATGTCCACGCTTGCCCAGGGAATGTTCAACTTTGGAGTGGATGCCCAGCACGCAAGCTACAAGGCAAAAGTAGACGCTGCAAAGACAGCGCTGGCAAACGGAGAAAAACCTGTGGACGAAAAGGCAAAGAGAATCCTCCTGACAGGCTGTCCGTCCACCGGGGTCATCCAGAAAGTAGGCATGACGATTGAAAATAACGGCGGCGTAATTGTCTGCCTTGATGACTGCGGCGGCGAGAGGACCCAGAAGATGCTTGTGGATGAAAATGCCGAGGACATCTTAAGGGCAATTTCCGACCGCTATCTTGAAATCCACTGCTCTGTTATGACGACAAACGAAGGGCGCATTGAGAACACGAGAGAAATGTGCAGGAAATACAAGGCGGACGGCGTGATTGAGATGGTGCTCCAGGCTTGCCATACGTTTAATGTGGAATCAACCTTGATGCAAAAGATGTGCGAGCAGGAAGGCATCCCATATATGAAACTGGAGACAGATTACTCCACGACAGACAGCGGACAGATTGAAACAAGACTTGCTGCATTTATTGAAATGTTATAAGATATATATAGTACATGGAAGGGCAGGAGGTCAGCCTCTTGCCCTTTTTGAGAGTTAAGGAGGATAACATGTATCAAGTAGGAATAGACATCGGTTCCAGTGCGGCAAAGGCGGCTGTGATAAATGAGGGGGAGGTCATAAAGACCATTCTGCTGGACACCGGGTTCAGCAGCCGGAAAGTGGCGGATGAAATCTATGCCACATTAAAAGCCGAAGGCATCACGAAAGAAAACGCGAAATACGTTGCCACTGGTTACGGACGCATTTCCGTGCCTTATGCCGATGATACCGTAACCGAGATTACATGCCACGGAAAAGGTTCGCATTTTCTCTTCAGGGAAGACGGGACCGTCATCGACATCGGCGGACAGGACACGAAAGGAATCGCCCTGAAAAACGGCCGTGTCATGAAATTTGTCATGAACGACAAATGCTCCGCCGGAACAGGGAAATTCCTGGAGATCATGACAAACCGGCTTGGTCTTACGCCGGAGGAGCTGTCCGCATTGGCGAGGAAAGGCAATGAGATTACAATCAGCTCCATGTGTACGGTATTTGCCGAATCGGAAGTCATAAGCCTGATCGGGAAAGAAACGCCGAGAGAGGATATCGCCTTCGGCGTCATAGAATCAGTCGTAAATAAAGTCGTATCGCTCCTCGCGCAAGTTCCAAACGACAGATACTTCCTGACAGGCGGGCTTTGCGAGGATGCCTACATCATCGAACGCCTGTCCAAAGCGCTTAACGCGCCGGTAAGCTCCGTGCCCCTTGCCAGATATGCAGGGGCGATTGGGGCGGCATTGATGTGCTAAAACTGCCCCGCCCATAAAACGGGTGGGGGCAACTTATCCCTTTATATTAAGCCAGTGGAGTTTTCTGAATCCGAACATTTCTTCTTCATCGACCGCGTGCATGGTCTTTTCGTATTCGTTCTTCGCCCGTTCATGCTGCGTTTCCTTTGTCTCAGGTACTTTTATATCCTTCATTGCCGCTGGAAATTCTTCAGGCTTTTTTATGCATTCCAGCTCTGAAGGAATTTCCTCATATTCCCCGTTTTCCTCCGATACTTCTTCCACGTCTGCGCCGTCATGGAGATCCTGCTCTTCATCCTCTTCCTGACGCATACTCTCTTCCTGATACATTTCTTCTCTCTGCATCATTAATGAGGAGACATAATACTGGATATTTTCCGGGTTAATCTCTTTTTTCGGCGATATATTCATCTGCTGGTGCATTCTCTTTTTTAGCAGTCTGATAGCTTCCTCTTTCGATTCCATTGGCATCTGACCTCCTTTTAGCATTTTTGATTTGCATTAGTCCGACAGAAATATTTTATATCCGAGACATCTTAAACGCCATCATCATCTCATTTGTAAGGCTGCAGTCCTCATATTCTACAGGAATCTCTTCGCGTTCAAACCATTCTGCAAGCGAGAGTTCATCTTCATCAAGCACCACCTTATCCTCACCGTCAAGCTCGCAGAAAAATCCAACAAGAAGTGTGTCTGAAAAAGACCAGGGCTGGCTTTTATAATATGTAATATTCTTAACTTTAAGCCCCACTTCCTCCATTACTTCGCGCCTTACCGTATCCTCAAGGGTTTCTCCGATCTCTGCAAAACCAGCAAGCAGCGCATATTTTTTATATTCCCTGCCTGCGTACTTTGACATAAGGATTCTGTTCCCGTCCGTCACTCCCACGATTACTGCCGGACAGATCTTAGGATATTCCATACACCCACATTCCGGGCAGAAAAGCATCCGCTCCTTTTTATCCTTTACGAGCTTACTCCCACATCGCCCGCAAAACTTACGCGAATCATACCATCTGTAAAGCTGCCATCCTGTAACAGCTGCAAAGCCCAGATATTTCGGCAAAGCATTTCTGTATATCTGTATATCCTCCCATGCATATCCCGGCACATCTTCAAAAAAAGTATTTTTCCCTAAGTAAAAATCCTGCCGGTCTATGGAAAACAAATAGATATATTCCATCTGTGAAAAATCTTCGTCCTTACACTTCATAATTTCCCGATATGAAGGAAATACAATATGATTCTCTTCTTTTTTCAGCATAATCTTCCTGCCGTTGTAAAATAGTATTGCGCTTTTATCTCCCGGATGTCCGGGCGCATATTCATTTCTATACTGATGAGGAGCTATATCCTGTATCATGACTTATTCCCCTTCTTTTACATTTGATTTCATTTCCTTTTTTTCAATATTCCGATTTGGACAAGAGTAATTCTTCCGTAATACTTTCTATATCATAATCCGGCTCATACTGTCTCGCGACACCACAAATATCTCGTATCACATCCTCATCCTCTTCCAGCATGTCCGCGATAGCCGCCGCATCCATACCTTTCGCCAGTTTCCTACAAACCTGGTTAACCAACGTCTTTATCCGCCCCTCCGCTCTACCCGTTATACGGTCCTCTATCCGACCTTCTTCCCTACCCTCTTCCCGCTCATAATACTTCTCTTCCCATGCCTGCATATACTTCACCCCAACTTCTTCATTGACTTTCACCTTACAGACCCGGTCATGCACACGCCGCACTCTCTCGCTCTTTACCTGATTCGCTGTTTCATTTGTGAAGTGCTCTACATACTTCAAAAACTCTATCAGTTCTTCCGAGACTTCATCTGCATTTTTCCCTTTTGTGTTGATAAATATCTTTACCGCCCCATCCCCGAGACTGCATCCGGGTACTTCTTTACATCTGTTCTCAAAGGTATACACATATTTTCCATACCCAAACAAATCAAAAGTCATAATTATAATCACAAATGACTGGTTCAGAAAATTATAATTCGGAACTCCCGGCTCTAACAGACCTGTATCAATGAGTGATTGATAATACCTGCTCCGCTTCGCCAGATCTGCCTTTCTTGTATCCTGCATCTCCGTGTTGTAGATACTCTGCTCTTCACTCATTACAAACACATCCATCCGTATAGAGCGAATCAGCGGCGATACCCTGAGTTCTTTCTCCGTCTGCGGTTGATCCAAAAGGGAAATGTCCTTTCCGAATATGATACTTAAGATATCCTGATAAGTCTCCCTGTCCTCCAACACTTCATCAAACAGAAAACGGTCTGTAAGGTTTAAATCCTTTAATGGTACAATATTTTGTTTCTTCTCTTTCTTCATATATTTCCTCCTAAGTGTATCACAAACACAATAAAAATAATAGCTTCCTGTTACATTAAAAAATAACTGCTATACAATCATAAGCACCACTCCCTTACCTGTCTGATTTTTGCATTTGTTGGATTCTCCGGCGAAATGCCGTTCATCTGAAACTTTTTAGAATTTTGAATTACATATCAATGATAGCACTGCTTATACATCTTTACAACTATAAATTTGCAAAACAGCTAAAACCAGCAGAACACCTTGTACATTTTGACACCCTGCTGATTTTCAGTATTACTTTATCTTAATTGTTACCGCCTTCTTTACACAATACCCGTCTATTGCTATGTATCTCCCATACGTTTCGCCAGCTTCCGGCAGATCACTATCCCCGCCAGCAACAACGCCGGAAATACAACCCCTGCAAGAATCCCCCTCTTAAGATCATCCCCCAGCGCCCCCGACACGAGCCCTACAACTGTAGGCCCTCCGGAGCATCCGACATCGCCGCCCAGCGCCAGAAGAGCGAACATCGCCGTCCCACCCCTGGGAAGCGCTGCCGCCGCCTTGCTGAATGTCCCCGGCCACATGATGCCTACCGACAGGCCGCAGACTGCGCAGGCGATCAGTGAAAGCTGCGGAATAGGAAGCAGAGATATCCCTAAGTAAGACAAGATGCATAAGACACTGCTATAGACCATAAACCGATCCAGATTGATACGGTCGCCGTATTTTCCGTAAAATGCCCTGGAAGCCCCCATCAGGACTGCGAATGCCATCGGCCCCGCCAGATCTCCCGCTGTCTTGGATATCCCAAGCCCCTTTTCTGCAAATGTGGATGCCCACTGGCTCACCGCCTGCTCGCTGGCTCCCGCACAGACCATCATCACCAGCAGGACCCAGAACATCCGGATGCCAAAAAGTTCCGACATCTGAAGCCCTGTCTCCCCCTCTTCGATCAGCGCCGCCATCGGGACTTTCGCGAACAGGAACGCATTCAGCGCCGGAATCACCGCCCATAATAGCGCCAGTATCTTCCAGTTTTCCGTTCCCGCCACATGGAAGAATAATGTAGAAAGCAGCACAACTCCCACATGTCCCCAGCAGTAAAAAGAATGAAGCATACTCATCGCCTTTTCCTTATTATCCGAAGGACATGCCTCCACCACGGGACTCACCAGAACCTCCAGGAGTCCGCCGCCCACCGCGTACACCATCACTGCGGTCAGAATCCCCGCAAAAGGTGAAGGCAGAACCTCCGGCAGGACCGTAAGGAGGATAAGCCCCGCCGCCGACAGTATATGGGCTGCGATCATAGACGCACGGTATCCGATCCTGTCCACAAACCCGACAGAAAGAAGGTCCACAAGAAGCTGGATTCCAAAATTAAAGGTCACCAGCAGCGTAATCTGCGAAAGCGGGATATGATATGTCCTCTGAAAAGTTAGAAATAAAAGCGGGACAAAGTTATTTACCACCGCCTGCACGATATATCCCACAAAGCAGGCAGCAACCGTTTTGTTATATTGATTTTTCATACGCTTACTCCGCCACCGTCCTGAGTATCTTAAGTGACTTAAACTCCCTCCCCACATACTCATCCATATACGCCCCGATGACCTCTCCAAGCTCCTTTAACACTTCCTCTTTTACCACGAATGTATAGAGCTTCTCCACCGACGTCGCTAAGATGTACTGCATGGTATACAGCGTCGAGGGAAGGAGCTTTCGCCCGTCTTTCGCCCGCCCTGCACAGTCCGTACACAAAAGCCCTCCCCTTTTCACGCTGAACACCTTATCCTTCTCCTTCTCCCCGCAGCAGACGCAAGCAAACAACTGGGGGCCCTCCCCGTTGACGCTCACAGCCTTGAGCTCATAGATATAACGGATCAGCTTGTTGGGGATGTTGGGACTTACAAGTGCTCTTAACGTCTGGTAGAGGAGCTTTAAAAGCGCTGTCTCGTCATTGGCCTCCCGCGCGTAATAATTGGCGATATCCAGAAAGTAAAACCCATAATACGCCCCTTCCACATCCATCCGAAGCTCTTCAAAATAATTGGAAACAGAGGCCGACATCATCGTATATGATGTCCGCCCCTCATAGACTTCAAATGTACCAAAAGTAAACGGGCTTGTCACTCCCACCAGCGCGCTGCTTGGCTTCCTCGCCCCTCTTGCAAATGCTGAGATCTTTCCCCGCTCTTTCGTAAGGAGTACGACCCGCCTGTCATACTCCCCCACCGGTGCCGCTGACAGCACCATCCCAGTCAATGTAATCTGATTCACTACTCATATCTCCTTCGTAGCGTCCCATCACCTGCTTGCAGATCATGATCCCTCTGTAATTCAGGTAATCCGTTATTTTTCCCGTCTCGGCAAAACGGTTCCAGTATTGTTCTTCCATGCGCTCACCTCATCTTCTGATGCCAGGGCAGATATCTGCCCTCTGCCTTTACGATTAGATTCCCCCATGGAAGGTCTGTTCTATTCATCCTCGCGGTATCCAAAATTTTTCATCAGGAATTCACTGTCCCGCCAGTCTTTTTTCACCTTCACCCAAAGCTTAAGATTTACCTGACATTCCAGCATTTTTTCAATCTCAAAACGGGCGGTACTTCCGATCTTTTTCAACATATTTCCTTGTTTTCCAATAATTATCCCCTTGTGGGAATCCCGCTCGCAGATAATGGTAGCATCGATGTGCATGATCTTCCCCCGCCGCTTCATCTGGTCGATGGCAACTGCGATGCCGTGAGGAATCTCTTCCTCTAATGCATGGAGCGCCTTCTCCCGGATAAGCTCCGCCACGATCTGTCGCTCCGGCTGGTCTGTCACTGTATCCTCGTCGTAGAAATGGGGGCCGTAAGGAAGATACTTCATCACCACATTGATCAGCTCATCCGCGTTGCTCCCGCTCCTGGCCGACACCGGCACGATCTCCGCAAAATCATAGATATCCTTATAAGCATCGATTGCCGCAAATACCTCTTCCCGCTTTACACTGTCAATCTTGTTGATGACAAGGATAACCGGCGTATTCACCCGCTTAAGCTGCTTTGCGATATGCTGCTCACCTGCCCCGATATATGTGGTGGGCTCCACAAGCCATAGCACCACGTCCACCTCATTAAGCGTCCGCTCCGCCACATTTACCATATATTCTCCAAGCTTATTCTTCGCCTTGTGGATGCCCGGCGTATCCACGAACACGATCTGCCCTTTCTCCGTAGTAAGCACCGTCTGGATACGGTTTCTCGTGGTCTGGGGCTTGTTGGATGTGATGGCGATCTTCTGCCCGATGAGATAATTCATCAGCGTCGATTTCCCCACGTTGGGGCGTCCGATGAGCGTCACAAAGCCTGATTTATAATCTTTATCCATACTTTCTCCTTTGTCTTAAAATCCCTTCACCAAACCAAACAACTCCTTATTCTCCTCAATCTTTTCTTCTCCGCCGATGACGCAGAGCTGGTCTGCCTTAAGCACCGCCTCTGCCACACGGTGGAGGGAGCGGATATCGTCCTGGGTGGCGTCAAGAATCTGATTTCTCTCCTCCCGGATCATCTCGGCGCTCACCTTATTCATATACAGGTTCATGGAGCGCTCGCCCTTAGTTACCGGCGTCATGGGCTGGTCGATGTTGCTCATTGTCCCGATGATGTATTTGGTCATGTCCCGCTCGCTGACGGTAAAGTTCTTAAGATAATCCACAACACCGTCGTAGACATTTATCGTCCTCTCCAGATGGGGGTCACGGTAAGAGACAAAGTACCCTTCCCCAATCCGGTTAAAATTGCTCATACAGCCGTAAGCTCCGCCCTTCACGCGAATATTCTGCCACAGATAATCGTAGCTTAAGATGACCTTCAGTATCTGCAGGGCACCGGTATAAGAAGCACCGTGATCGATAAAGTTCCCGGTCTTTGCTACATACTGTACTTTGGACGCTGTCTTAAATCCCTCATTTTTCTTCTCACAGTGGAGGATGCATCTCGTTTCCTCGCACTCCCCGGTAAAGAGACTGTTTTTCAGCTTCTCTACCAGAGGTTCAAGTCCCTCAAGTCCTTCCCTGGATGCCGTAAAGCTTACCATCATCCGGTCCCCCCGGAAGATCTGCGCGGAAAGCTTCTTAAGAAGAGCCGATAACCGCTCCTTCTCCTCCTCAAAATGTTCCTCAAGGTACGACACCGTTTCATAAAATGCAATCCCGTTGGTCATATCCTTAAGTTTTGCCGAAGGAGATGCATAGGAGAGCGCCCGGAGGGCAGCCGTCTGATGTCCAGCTGACTGGAACCGCATCAGAAGCCTTGACTTCACCATGGAAAGGATCTCTTTGATCCGTTTTGTATCCTCAAGCTTCGACGCCGTCAAGATCTCCTCCATCATGGCAAATACTACCGGAAGCTTTTCGTACAGCGCTTTCCCCTTGACCTCAAACGTAGACCGGAACGCCTTCTCGCGGATATTCGTCACATCATTGTATATCTCAAGAGATGTGCCCACACCGCCGGTATGCACATTGATCTCATTAAACAGTGCGCCGTAATCATAGTGCGCCGTGTCGATGATCCCAAGCACCGACTGCAGGATACCTACATAGGGAAGCAGCTCCTCGCTTACCGAAGACATATCAAAAAGTATATCCGCATAGCCGATACCGTTTGTCTCAATCTCATGGAAGATCACCGGAATTCCCGCCAGAGTAATCTCCTCATTGACAATCGGCTCAATCTCACGGGAGATATCCTCACGCTTAAGCACCGGAATCCGCTCTAAGGCTTCCTTGCTCTCCGGTGCTGACTGGTACTCCTCTAAGCCCCTTGTGCGCTCTATAAGATCCGCAATCTCCTGCGGGCTTAAAGACGCCTTATACTCCTGAAGCTTTGCATCAAGGGCTGCGTCCATCCGCGCCGTCCGTCCCTTCTCCGGCTTCACGGTCACGATAGCTCCGTGAGGATTGTCAAGAAGATACTTTTGTATCAGTTCCTCGTAATACCCGGTTCCCACCTTCTCCTTCAAAAATGCGAAAGTATCAAGGGCCTCAATATGCATAAACGGTTCATTCTCATCATAAAGCCAGCTTTCTAAGATCTGCAGACCGTACATCAACCCCTTGGGATAATTGCCGAAGTCCGCCTCCCGATAGCGGAACTCATGGTAATTGATCCCGGCTTCTAAAGCTTTTTTATCAATCCCATCCTTCACGATTCCAGACAGAACGTCCTCGACCACCCGGATAAACTTTTTCTTCTGCTCTTCGTTGGCATTTTTCGCTATCACGGAAAATACCGGCTGGAAGATGCCGTTATCATAAGAGCCCATAATGTCTTTTCCGATACCTGCATCCGTGAGCGCTTTCTTAAGCGGCGCCCCCGGTGCCGATAAAAGCGCATAATCAAGAATCTCAAAAGCAAGATAAAGCTCCCGGTCAAGACTTGTACCGATCACTTTATTGTAAGAAAGATAGGTATTATCCTCCTCCGGTTCATCGCTTGCTATAGAATATTCGATGGTTTTCTCCTGCATAGCATCAAAGGGAAGCTGCTCTTTGATGGCAGAATCCACTGGCTGAAGGTCAAAGTAAGACAAATACTCCCGATCCATCCAGTTTAACTTTTCTTCAATATCCATATCACCGTACAGATAGATATAGCTGTTAGACGGATGATAGTATTTCCGGTGAAAATCAAGGAACTGCTCATAAGATAACTCCGGGATCACCTCCGGGTCACCTCCGGACTCATTGGCATAGGAAGTATCCGGGAACAACGTATTCAGAACGACACGGTCAAGCACTCCTTCCGGTGATGAGAAGGCTCCTTTCATCTCATTGTATACCACGCCGTTGTAGGTAAGCTTATCTTCGGCAGAATCAAGCTTATAACTCCACCCCTCCTGCCGGAATATTTCTTCGTGTTCGTAAATATTCGGATAAAGCACCGCATCCATATACACATGCATCAGATTTTGGAAATCCTTATCATTGCAGCTCGCCACCGGATACACGGTCTTGTCCGGATAAGTCATGGCATTTAAAAATGTATTCAGCGACCCCTTAACAAGCTCCACGAACGGATCCTTCGCCGGAAAGTTCTTCGAGCCGCAGAGCACGGAATGCTCCAGGATGTGCGGCACTCCGGTACTGTCACTTGGCGGTGTGCGGAATCCGATGGAAAACACCTTGTTATTGTCATCGTTCTGCACATAGATGACTCTTGCCCCGCTCTTTTTATGCCGGAGCAGATATCCCTTAGCCTTTATCCCTTCTAATGTCTCTTCCTTAATTAATTCATACCCCTTCACATCTCTGATACTCATCTTCGTTACTGTTCTCCCTTCTCTATGAAAATTCATTCACTCTATATAAATACTCTGCCTTACGCACTGCCGATGACGGAATCCCAAGCCGCTCCCGGTACGCTGCTATTGTCCTTCTGGACACCGACATCCCTCTGTCCTTAAGCAGCATCTCAAGCTTGCTGTCGCTAAGAGGATGCCGCTTATTCTCCTTTTCGATCATCCTGCCGATCACCGCGCGGATCTGCGCAGCACTGACTGGTCCTTCTTCCGTCCGGATACCGCCGCCAAAAAAATATCTAAGAGGATAGATTCCCCACTTGGTCTGGATATATTTTCCCCGGACAGCCCGGCTCACGGTGGAACTGCTAAGCTTAAGCTCATCCGCCGCCTCTTTGAGAGTCAGAGGGCGGATTCCAGAAGGCCCGACAACTAAAAAGTCCGTCTCATTTTTAAAAACGAACTCCGCAATCTTAAGAAGCGTCCTCTGCCGTTTCCTCACGCAGTCCTGTAGCCATCTTGCCTTCTCATAGCGCTCACGGATATACTGTTTCGTCTGCTCATCCACATCGCTGTCTAACATGTCGACATACGGACGGCTGATCTGAATCTCCGGCAGATATGTCTGGTTAAGGACGATGTCGTAGGAATCCCCGTACATGACAAGGGCAAGATCCGCCGACAGATACCTTGTACGCACCGACAGCTTCCCGCCGCCTAATGGCTTTGGATTTAAACTGCGGATAACCTCTCCAGCCTCAAGGACCTGTGCCTGGGACTTTCCCATCTTTCTGCAGATCTTCTCATATCTTCCTTTCGAAAAGTCATCCAGATGCCGCTCTAAGATCTCTTTTGCCATCTTCTCCTGCGGATACTCTGCCGCAAGCTGCAAGAGCAGACATTCTCTTAGATCCGCCGCACCCACTCCCTTCGGTTCTAACTGCTTTACTACCTCAAGAGCTTTTGCTACTGTACCTGCATCCATCTTAAGCACTCCCGCGCTCTCTGCGATACCATCCGTAAAGTAGCCCCGCCCGTCAAGGCTCTCGATGATATACTCCGCCGCCTGCCGCACATCTGATGCCAGATGGTACTCCGACAGTTGAAAATAAAGATCGCTGTTCACTCTTTCCGACGCCGCGATCTCTCTTACGCCTTCTTCTTCATCCTCCGGCTGCTCTCTCTCCACATGAACCATGACCGGAGTATATTCTGTCCACATAGCAGTATCCGTAAGCTCAATGATCGGATTTTCCATAGACTGTTCCGTGATAAACTCCCCAAGCTCTGTGTTGTCCATCGCCAATATCTCAAGACACTGCTGCATATTGGCAGACAGCGTCATCTTCTGTTTTACCTGTGCTTTTAATTCCATCTTTATCTCCTCTTACCCTCAATGGGCGAGGGTACTTTCTTATTTTATACAATTTTTCCAATCTCTACAAGCGATATGGGAAACTTTCTTGTACAGAGGGTACTTTTTCGCTATAATAATGATAAATCTCAGAAAAGGAGCCGCTTCATGCCAGACACAAAAAAAGAAATATTGAAAAGACAATTCCATCTTGAGACAAAAAGCCCGTTATTCCGTCAGGCTCTTAATTTCTGCGAGCGCGTCGCCGATACTCACGCCAATGTCCTCCTGACCGGGGAATCCGGCTGCGGCAAAGAGATTGCCTCCCGCTACATCCACGCCTGCGGCAAGCGGAGCGGGCAGAACTTTGTGGCGGTCAACTGCAGCGCATTTACCGAAACTCTCTTAGAGTCCGAGCTGTTCGGCCATGAGCAGGGTTCTTTTACCGGAGCGTCCAAGACCCACACCGGGAAATTCGAGCTGTCCAACCACGGAACCCTCTTTTTAGACGAGATTGGAGACTTGTCCCTCACCACCCAGATCAAACTCCTGCGCGCTTTAGAGACAAAGCAGATTGAGCGCATCGGCAGCAACACAAAGCGGGAGATTGACTTTCAGCTCATCACCGCCACCAACCAGGACCTTCCTGAAAAAATACGGAACCGGGAATTCCGGGAAGATTTTTTCTACCGCATAAGTACCATCGTCATCAAAATTCCTGCCCTCCGTGAGCGAAAGGAAGACCTTCCGGCGCTTATCGACTTCTTTTTCAAAAAGATACAGAATGAAAACAATATTGTTATCCGCGCGCTGGACAGCGCGGTAAAGGACTTTCTGTTTTCCTATGATTATCCGGGAAATATCCGGGAGCTAAAAAACATCATCGAGCGGATGGTCATCCTCTCCAAAGACGGCGTCGTGACCGAAGAGGCGCTCCCTACCCTTTACAATATCGGCGCAGCCCTAGAAGAACATGCCGCAGACTCCTTTCCCTCCATCATCACATGGAAGGAATACAAAAGAAAAAGCGAGCGCGAATATCTGAGCTTTGTCCTAAAGCAGCTTGACGGAAATGTAGCCGAGGCGTCCCGGAGGCTTAACTTAAGCTCCCGCCAGATTTTTAATAAGATACAGGAATATAACTTGAGGTGAGAAACATGATAAATTTTGCAATCTGCGACGACGAGCCGCATATGCTTAAGGAAATCGCAGAAAAGCTTTGTCTGTATATGAAAGAAAAGCAGCCGGTCTCCTATCATATTGATACTTTTTCAGGCGGCTCCTCCCTTCTTGACAGCAGCGGTGATTTTGACCTGATCTTTCTGGACATCCAGATGAATGCGCCAAACGGCATGGAAACCGCCAGAATACTGCGGGAGCGCAGCTACCGCGGCTTAATCATCTTTGTGACCGTCTTAAAAGAATGTGTTTTCGACTCCTTCGAAGTACAGCCTTTCGATTATCTGCTAAAGCCTTTGGACGACGGACATTTCCGGCGCACGATGGACAGAACCCTGCAAGCGCTGAAAGAGCAAAAAAGCAGCACTATCATCATACAGAAAGGCGGCTCCTGTGAAGTTATCCGTCTGTCCGACGTCGAATACTGCGAGGTGCAGGGGCGCAAGATCTACATCCACCAAAGCAGCGGAAAGGTCACCGACTGCTATGAAAAGCTGGAGACTTTCGCCGGACGTCTTAACAGCCGGTTTTTCAGATGCCACAGAAGTTTTATCGTCAACCTTGGCTGTGTCAGCGGGTGCGCCGCCGGGCAGATTACCCTGTCGTCGGGCGGGAAGATTCCCGTCTCCAGGCTGCGGGAGCACGAGCTTCGCCAGGCATTGTTACGTTTCATGAAAGAAAGGGAGTATTGATATGGATTATTTTTCGCTGTGCCTCAATGGTTTCTGCCTTGCGGTGCAGAGCGCAATGCATCTTTTTTTCCTCGGCCGCCTTACCGGGAAAACACCGAAAATCCGGCACTTCGCCGCATACCCGGCGCTCCTTGCCACCTTTGAATGGATTGCCGGAAAGGTTTCCCCCGCCTGGATTTTCGCTATCGCCGGAGAATTTTTTATCCTGTACGCAGTCAGCCGCTTTGCCCTTAAAATTAATCGGAGCCAGTCTTTGACCGGCGCAGTCTTGAGTCTCTATATCTCACAGCTTTCTTTCGGCGTCATCAATTCGGCAGAATCCATCCTGTTCCCGTATCTGGTAGGGAAACCTTCCCTGTACGCGCTGATTCTTCTGGCAACAGCCCTGTCCTTTCTCATCTGTGCCTGCTGCTGCATCGCCGTGTTAAAACTCCTCTCCCCGGAAGAGTTCGCACCCGCTCCCGATACGGAAACCTCCCTGTCCCCGGCATTCCTTTTTCCGGTGCTGTTCTTTTTTGCTGCGGAATTATATATTATGCAGACCTCCTACACCGGAGCCGTATCCGTCTCTCCCTCCTCGCTTTCATTTTCAGAGGCGGGAAAACATATGGCGCTGCTGGTGTTGCAGGCTCTCGGGCTTGGCGCGCTGTTTTGCACCCTCTATGCCTACCGCCGCATCTGCCGCGGACTCCGGACCCAGGCGGCATTTCGCTCCTTAGCCCAGGCTGCCCGGGCGCAGAAAACATATGTTGCCGAGGCCAAGGCCCGCTACCGGCAGACAAGAGCATTCCGCCACGACATCAAAAACCACCTGTCCGTGTTGAGCGGCCTGTTAGCTAACGGGAAACCGGATGAGGCAAGCCTCTATCTGCAATCTCTCAACATCGCCTCCAGCTCCCTGTCCTTCCCCTATCAGACCGGAAACTCTGCAGCGGATATCCTGCTAGGCGAAAAGCTTGCTCTTGCGGAGGCGGACGGCATCGCAGCGGAAGTATCCCTCACCTTGCCGGACACCTTAAAGATAGACGACTTCGACCTGTGCGTAATCTTCGCAAATGCCCTGGACAACGCCGTAACTGCCTGCAAAGCCTTTGACGGAGAAAAGTCCATACACGTCTTTGGCGGGCGGCAGGGCGATTTCTATATGCTGGAATTTAAAAACACCTGCCTGGAAAATTCTTTCCCGGACGGGCCTGCCCCGGCAGGAGTCGGACTCTCCAATATCCGCACAGTGGCAGAAAAATATCACGGCGCCATGCTGGCAGAAAAGCACGGAACACGGTTCACCCTGAACGTACTGCTCGACATCTCATTACATCCAGAAGACATTTCAGCGCAAAGACCTTGAAACTCTGCGGCGGGATGATAGGATGAAATGGTAGATATGAAAAACAATCAGACAGGAGGAACAGACAATGAGCTTAATGATTTCGAATATGATTTCCAATCCAATCCGCAATTCGATTCCTGACCCGGCGCACGCACCCGCAACCGCCGAAGAAACGAAAAAAACAACCGGAACACAGGCCCCGGATGCGGCAGGACGCCTCGATGAAACAGGATGCCTGGAAGAATCAACAGAAAGCCATCCCCTGACACCCGCAAGGGACGAATATACCCCAGAGGAAAAGCAGGAACCCACCGGACGCTACTGGTTAGAACAAGATGAAAGCGGCAGAACAAAAATCCATTTCGATGATCCGAACCCGGATAGAACACAAAAAGACGAGAAAGCAGAGGCTCCGTCAGACAGCGAGAAAACCGGCAACGAGAAAAAAGCTGAGACCTGTACCGCCAATACCGACAAAGTGGACCGGGAGATCGAACGCTTAAAAAAGAAACAGGCAGAACTTGAGCAACAGCTAAACGCCGAGACCGACGAGCGAAAGATTAAACAGCTCGAATCAGAATTAGTGCGGGTAGAGGGCGAACTGCGCCAGAAAGACAACGATACATACCGCCGCCAGCACACACAGTTCACCTACTCATAATCCAAAAACCCGTAAAAAACGTCAGCACTTAGTAAGGCGTATATACCAGACGAATCCATGAGTCTGGCATATGCGCCGAACTTAGTACTGCTACGTTTTGTCAGAGCGAGCGCGCGGTTTTGTCAGAGACATAGGGATTAGGATGGCAGCGTCCTCACTCAATAACTTACTCAAACACCGTCTGCTCACTCACCGGCGTCTCAAGAGCCTTAAGCCCTCTCTCCACAAGCTCACGCCGAATCTTTTTACTCTGCTCCGCTGATTTTGTCGGGTCGCCCAGCGGATACGGAATCCCGATTGCCGGTACGATTCGGTTCGCCCCGATTGTCTTAGATATCGGAACCACCGTACAGATATGTACTACAGGAATACCTACACGCTCAATCTCCTTCACCATCGTTGCACCGCAACGTGTACAGGTGCCTCATGTGGAGGTAAGGATTACCGCGCCGATACCATCTTCCTTAAGCTTTCCGACGAAATCCTCGCCGAACGCCTTTGCATTTCCCGTCGCTGTTCCGGTTCCGGTAGTAGTGATAAAATAGTCGGCAAGCTGACCGATTACTCCTTCTTTTTCCATCTCCCTGAGCACGTCGAGAGGAATGACCAGGTTCGGGTCTTCTGTGACAAACGCACGGTCATAGCCGCCGTGAACGGTCATAAAGTCCTTCTTATCCATCCGCTCCATCCCCGCAATGCTATAAATACCGTACTTCGTCGCACTGGAAGACTCGATATGGTCCGGATTTCCCTGGGGAACAATGCCGCCGGAGGTGACAATAGCAATCTTTGTGTGGGCCATATCCGTAACCGGAGCCGTCGGCTCTACCCGGTCGAACTTCGGCATCGGATATTCCGTCGGGCATTCTTCGCCCCTGCATTTCTTCACAAGCAGCTCGATTGCCCGCTCGGAGCCGCGTTTCTCCGCAAAATAATTGACACGGATTCCCCGCTCCAAATACCCTTCAATATCCGGTCCTAAAATCTCTTCGCCTTTTACCAGCTTTTCCCCCAGATTCTTAAATACAGGAACAGCCTTTCTCATGCCCGCCGCGGAATTTTTCGTCTTGATGACAATCAAATCCTTGCGGAACATATCCACACCCGGATTCTCCTCATACATGCCCGTAAGCACCGGAATCCCAAGCTCCTTTTCCACCGCCTTGCAGATGGTGCCGCACGCCACCCCGTAGCGCCCCGCGTTAAATGCAGGTCCGGCGATGAATAAGTCCGGCTTAAAAGGCTCTATCATGCTGAGCAGCTCCGCCGTAGCGTCCTTGAGATTTTCCCCGAAATAATTGTCCCCGCACACAACGGTAGCCGCAATCTCATAGTCCTCTCCGAAAGCCTCCAAAAGAGCAAGCCCCGGCCCCATAGCCCCCTCGTGGACCTCCGGCCTCATGCCTGCCGCCTCCTCGCCGCCGGCTCCGGAGAAAAAGTTATTGATATAATGTACGATTTTGTATTTTGCCATGTTCATTTCCCCCTTCCTAATATGTGCGTGCGGTCAGTTTGTTAAAGCCGTTTGCGATTGTGGATGCGATGATGATCTGCAGCTCCGCGTCAAAGCTGCCGTCCTCATTCATGCAGCCCGCATAGCCGCCAATCTGGCTCTCCACATAGTCCATCGTGCCAATCAGCTTATCCATCGGCGGAAAATGGACGATCAGATTGCCCTGCCCGCAGGAAACCATGGTGTCCGCCTCCGGCACGGCATCCGCCAGAGAATAAGATTTCCCGTCGCGCCCCGGAAATTCATCAGTAATGATGACCACCTTCACGCCCGCCTGAGTCACTTTCTTACAATTCATCATCAAATCCGTGTCCGGATTGCCGTACCCTTCCTCGGTGATAAGAAGTCCGTCCAGTCCAAGGTACTTTGCAAGCTTTGCCACCATATCCGAGTGGCGCTCCTTATCCGCAAGAAATACATTTTCATTGGTCAGAATCACGCCCACAAAATTCAGGTCCTTCCCGTGGTGCTGATACAAATCCTCGATCACCGGATTATTCAGGTGATGGTATGTCGTCACTTTATCGCAGGGCGCAACACAGTTTCCGCTGACAATCGCGCCGTCCATGATCTCCGTCGGGTACATGAGTGTCGGGATAAATTTCTTCGCGTCCACGCCGTAATAATAGGTGTCGTGCAAAAGACCCTGCGACTGCAGCATATGTACATACCCGATCTTCGGAAGGTCCGGATACTGGGCAATCTGCTCCAGGAGCGGTTTCGTCTCGTAAGTCACAATCTCATCCGGCACGAGATTTTTTGCCGCCTCCGCCACATACACCGCCGTCTTAAGGCCTGCCATCCGGCCCGCCGCCTCATAGTCATGGGTCTCAAGCCCGTCCGCCGGCTCGATGACTACGCACACATTATTTGTCTGGGAAAAGGGCGTGTACTTCGCCGTAGACCCTGACATATCGATAACTCCCTCCTGGAATCCCACAATCTTCCCGCAGGTAATGACCGTCGCCCCCACAAGCGCATGAGTCCTGCCCTCGCCGACCTGACCTACTTTTCCGATGACTCCCGGGAAAACAGCTCCGTTCCCCTCCACTTTCACTCTCGGCTCTATCACATCCTTAACCGGTGATATCCGGACGGATTCGCCGGGCCTTGCAAGCTCCACCCTGGCGCTTGTAAGCCGCTCGTCCTCAAGGACAAGCTTTTCAATCTCTTCTTTACATACATACAATGTCCCGTCTTCCACATAAGTCTTTTCCGCAAACTGGACATCCCGGATGTAAATCTTACCTAATTCCAATTTCATTGCTGCTGCACCTCCTGCTCTCTCGGCAGCGCATACGCGCCGCACTACCTTCTGTTCATGATCGGGTTCGCCATAACACCTTCCATCAAAGATAAGTCGATGGTGCGGAAATCTTCCGCAGATTTCTCTGACCATTCCGGAAGAGCCCTGTTTCCCATGAATTTGTGATACGCCTCAATGCTCTCCTCAATCAGCGTCAAATCCCGAAAGTCCTCTGCCCCCTCCAAAGATTCCTCCGACAGGATAATCGACTTGAAGGGTGTCTGGTTCGGCTTTACGCTGCCTGCAAGGGGATGGGTCAGGAGGAAATATCCCCTGTGGATATAATCCCTCGCTGCCAGGAGGACATCCAGATATGTCCACTCCTCATTGTAGTCAATTTGAAGTTTCCCTTCCCATTTTTCCAGGCATCTTACGTTGTTCGTCACCATTATGCTTTTCACCTTATGTCCCCCTTTTGCACCGTTTTTCCGTCATCTGCGCCGTCAGTTATCCATATCGTCAGTTATCCACGCCGTCAACTCCTCCCTGTCTCAGATGCAGAACCCTTTACTCTATTAATATAGCAAAATTCCCGCCAACTTTGCCGTTTTTTCATATTTAGTGTCCCGGCTTATCGATTTTGGGCTGTAAAATATTTTATTTATTTAGTTTCTCTATAAATATTTCTTTTTGGAAATGTAAAGCATAGCAATTTTTCGCACAAGATAAGGAATTATTTTTCTCTTAAAAAGAAATTTATTTCCTCATTTTTTCAGTAACAAAACAATAGTTTGACTCATAAAAAACAGCGGGGATTTCCCCCGCCGTTCCGTAAACCTGACTCATTTAATTTGTCCTCTCCAGGTTTTTGTTCGCTGTCATCGACCTCATCACCAAAAGTGTTCCAATCATCAGCACGATTCCCACCACAAGCGAGATAACCGCCACAAGCGCACCCGCCATAAAGTTCTGCAGGATTCCTGCAACCAGGTAAGTAACGCAGGACACAACCGCCACTGTAACCGCGTAAGGCAACTGCGTCGTCACATGATTAACATGATTGCACTGCGCGCCCGCAGACGCCATAATCGTCGTATCCGATATGGGCGAACAATGGTCGCCGCACACTGCCCCTGCCATACATGCGGAGATAGAGATAATCATCATTGTCTCATTTTTCCCGACGAATACCGCAACTACAATAGGAATCAGGATACCGAAAGTTCCCCATGATGTTCCGGTGGCAAATGCAAGGAAACACGCTACAAGGAAGATGATTGCCGGGAGGAGGCTCAAAAGCCCTGTGGCATTTTCCACAACTCCTGCCACATACTCCTTCGCGCCGAGGCTGTCTGTCATAGCTTTCAGTGTCCACGCGAAAGTGAGGATCAGGATTGCCGGAACCATCGCCTTAAATCCCTCCGGGATACAAGCCATGGACTCTCCGAATTTCAGCACCTTCCGCACCGCGTAGAATACAATTGTTATCACGAACGCAAAGAAACTGCCAAGCATCAGCCCTACAGATGCATCACTTCCGGAAAATGCCTCCACAAAGCCTGTTCCGCTAAAGAACCCGCCGGTATAGATCATGCCGATAACACAGCAGATGATCAGTACGACTACCGGGAAGATCAGGTCGATGACACCGCCCTTGCTGTCGTCTATCTCTTCCTCCGCGTTGGCGTAAGGACGGTCCGGGGTAGTGTAAAGGTCGCCTGCAAGCGCATTAGTCTCATGCAGTTTCATTGAGCCGTAATCCATTTTTAACAGCACGATGGTCACCATCATGACGATGGTAAGGAGCGCGTAGTAGTTAAACGGAATCGCACGGATAAAGATAGAAAATCCATCCTCGCCCTCCACGAACCCGGTAACTGCCGCCGCCCAGGAAGATATAGGCGCGATGATGCACACCGGAGCCGCCGTCGCGTCAATCAGATAAGCAAGCTTTGCCCTGGACACATTATGCTTGTCCGTCACCGGGCGCATAACACTTCCCACAGTCAGGCAGTTAAAATAATCGTCGATAAAAATCAGCACGCCGAGAAGGATTGTCGCAAGCTGCGCGCCCACCCGGCTCTTGATATGTACGCTTGCCCAGCGCCCGAACGCCGCCGAGCCTCCCGCTTTGTTCATCATGCATACCATGATGCCAAGGATAACAAGGAATACAAGGATTCCCATATTGTAAGCATCCGTAAGGGAGCCGATGATACCGTCCTGGAATACATGGAGGATGGTCTTCTCAAAGGTAAACCCGGAGTAAAATACCCCTCCGATTAAAATTCCCACAAACAGGGAACTGTACACTTCCTTCGTGATCAGCGCGAGCACGATTGCCACCACCGGGGGAATCAGCGACCAGAAGGACGCATACATCTTCGGCACATATTCTGCCGCCTCATCCGCCGCAAATACGGTCATGCTGCTCATCATAAGGATTCCAAGAAGTGTGACTGTACCCCACAACACTTTTTTCTTTTCTCTCATTGTCTTACGTTCCTTTCTAAAGGTAAAATAAAAATGCCATGAACAACGCTTTCCGGGCGCGCTCATGGCATAGCATACAACAATCCATTTCAAAAATATCATAGATACACTGAACCGATAGCGCTCCACTGCTGTGACAGTCCGCAGCATATTCTGCCTGCGTCCCAGAGATTACCCTTGGGGAGATAATCCCTTCGGCGGTTTCCCCTTTCCCAAAGAGCAGCCCCCCGGCTGTCGCCCTCAAGTAATCATGAAATCCGCGCCTCTATCATGTCTTCTGTTATTCATATAGTACATTTTTAACACGTTTAACGCCGATTGTCAATGTATGTCTGGATTTTATCCGTATTTTTATTAAAATATCCTTTTGTTCGCCTTATAAATCTCCCGGAAACGCAAAAACTCTTCATCATAAATCTTTACATGCTCCGGATTCGGCTCAGTAATCTCTTCATTCAGCCTCACCATGCTTTCACACGCCTCTTCATAGCTCTTAAAATACCCGCATCCTGCCGCTGCCGTTATCGCCGCCCCCAGCGACGCCTGCTCCTTCTCCCTGTTGATGTAGACCGGGCAGTTGTACATATCCGCCTGAATCTGTCGAAACAGCGGGCTCTTCGCCCC
>Ga0073906_1001426_pt1 | contig 36794 bp, 25 predicted proteins | sample Inofromicrocosms_FD_65485 | JGI IMG/M metagenome (GOLD analysis project Ga0073906, IMG submission 65485) | Mouse cecum microbial communities from Vienna, Austria - Inoculum for glucosamine and mucus D2O microcosms | ecosystem: Host-associated > Mammals > Digestive system > Large intestine >...
CGCAAAAATTTTTATTTCGACATTTTTCGTTCTTTTTACCATTCTTAAAAGGAATTCCCTTGCTGTTTCTATATAATTCTCTACGATATCCCTTCCTCTATTATATAATATTATATAACTGTATTCGGGTCTTTGACAGCTCCATAACGCAAAAAGTATCTACAGGCCGCATAAGGCCTGTAATTTTTTGTCAAATTTTCCGTTGCAATATATAGTAATATATAGTAATATATGGTAATATATAGTGAGACGCTATATGGAGGCAATACGACATGAAAGTAACGACATCTAAATCTAAAAATTCTGAATCCTTTTATATAACCCAGTCCTACATAGACAGCAATGGCAGAAGCACTTCCAAAAGAATCAGGAAACTTGGCACCCTCAAGGAACTTACCGAAACGCTCGGCACTGACAGGGACGGCGTGATGGAGTGGGCGAGGGAGCAGGCCAGACTGGAAACAGAAAACTATAAAAGAGAAAAAGAGGCAAAGACGGTCCTTGTGCCTTTCCACGCTGACAGACAGCTGGATTATGGCTGCCAGAAACGTTATAAAGGCGGATACCTTTTCCTACAGTCCGTCTATTACGGACTCGGACTCGACCGGGTCTGCCGGAAGATCAGGGGCCGGCATAAGTTCCAGTATGACCTGAATGCCATACTGTCGGACCTGGTCTATACCAGGATACTGGAGCCGGGAAGCAAACGCGCCTCCTACAGGGCAGCAATGGACTATCTTGAAAAGCCTTCCTATGAGGAGCATGATGTCTACCGCGCCCTGGACGTGCTTGCCTCCGAGTGCGACTTCATACAGTCGGAAGCCTATAAAAACAGTAACTTCCAGATAGACAGGAATGACGGCGTCCTTTACTACGACTGCACGAACTATTACTTTGAGATAGAGCAGGAAGACGGAAGCAAAAAATATGGAAAGAGCAAGGAGCACCGGCCTAACCCAATCGTACAGATGGGGATGTTCACGGATGGGGACGGCATCCCCCTGGCCTTTTCCATCTTCCCGGGGAACCAGAACGAACAGCAGTCCCTGAAGCCCCTGGAAAAGACAGTCCTGCAGAGATTCGGCCACTCCAGGTTCATCTACTGCTGCGATGCAGGACTGGGTTCGGAAGGAAACCGGGAATTCAACCATATGGGGGAAAGGTCGTTCATCGTGACCCAGTCCATCAAAAAACTGCCCGCGGAGGACAGGGAGTGGGCACTCAACGGCAGCGGCTTCAGGCGGCTGTCTGATGACAAGCCAGTGGAACTGTCTGAAATCAGGGAGGAAAAGGACTGTCTCTTCTATAAAGACTGTCCCTATACGACTAAGAAGCTGCACCAAAGGCTGATCATCACCTACTCCCCCAAATATGCTGCCTACCAGAAGGAGATCCGCAGGAGGCAGGTGGAGCGCGCCGAGAAGATGGTCGCCTCCGGGAAAAGGAAAGCGGAGAGGAAGAACCCCAACGACCCGGCCAGGTTCGTCGGGAAGATGGCCGTCACAAAGGACGGCGAGGCGGCCGGCATCGAGTATTATCTGGACGAGGACAAGATTGCAGAAGAGGCCAGGTATGACGGGCTGTATGCTGTATGTACCGACCTTCTGGACGATGACGTGGCCCCCATACTCAGGGTCAGCGAAGGGCGGTGGCGGATAGAGGAATGCTTCCGCATCATGAAGACGGATTTCGAAGCCAGGCCTGCATTTGTGCGGCTTGAAGCCAGGCTCATGGCCCACTTCCTGACATGCTTCCTCGCACTCCTTGTCTACCGCATCCTGGAAAAAAAGCTGGGAGGCATCTATACCTGTGAGGAAATCTTAGGGACGCTGAAAGAAATGGATTTCGCAGACGTCGAGGACCAGGGGTACATGCCGCTCTACAGACGCTCAAAGCTGACTGATGCCCTGCATGAAGTCTGTGAGATTCGCACTGACTATCAGTTCATTACCAGACAAAAGATGAGGGGAATCCAAAAAAGAAGTAAAGGCAGGGAATAAATTACTATGTTTCATTTCTAAAGCTTGAATCGCTGTAGCCCGCATAAACACTGGGGTTACAGCGATTCATTGTCTACACAACTGTTAAAAACAGGATATTATATAACTGTATTCTTAACGCTGTGTATTACGCTTTCTACAGTACTATTTGCATTTTTTATCCTTATGCTTATTTCTGGATGTTTTCCAAGGAAAACACAGAAAATCTCATGTACAAATGCCCTGCCCACATCGTCTACGCCGCTAAAATCCAGTTCCACTTCTTCAAATTTATCGAATCCACTGCAAAGCCTTCTCGCTTGTGACCTGGAAACAGGAAAAGCGCTGGGAATTGCACTCTTTATTGATATCTGTGTTTTGTAAAAGCCCTTCTCATCTGATGAAAACATATCAAATACCTCCTTTAACTGGCGCTTCGACTGATTCCATAACTCCATACCAACCCAAGTTCCATTTTCATTCTCGATTGCCTCTTTTGATTCACTATCTTTCATCGTCCTTATATCGGCAGACATATTTTTATCATAAGCTTCGTGTGCAAATATTTTGTTTGAAGAGTATATATAAAACCTATCTAAAGAACGCGATGAAAAAAAGATTCCTTCCCCTGAGTGAGTTTCTTTATTTGTTGTCATTTTTCCAACGAATAGAATTGACATTGCTTCATCCAGAGTAATAGCCGTTTGGGTTGTGTTCAAAACATATTCTCGTATATTTTCAAAAATACCAATCCCGTTATCACCTATAAATATATTTGTATAAAGAATATTTTCTTTTACTAATACCCAAATGAAGTCTGCTTTTGCATGCTCAATCGCATTATTCATAATTTCGCAAAATACATATTCCCATATTTTTACAACATTATTAGGTAATTCCTTTATCAAAGGAAAAATATCCGCATCAAAAATTCTATCCTCTTCCAAAGTGTCTTTTTTCGGATAAAAACGAAAGTATTTTTGTCTAATTTCTTTTAATTCCCATTTGCATGGCCGTTCTTCATATTTTTCTATAATACCTTCATTTTCCATTTTTTGAAGATACCTATTTACTGTTGTTCTGGAAATATTATAAGTCTCAGCCGTTGATTTAACAATAGTAGGACTATTATAATAAATCTGCTCAAGAATATGCCTTTTTATACGTTCTCTTTCCTTATTTGTCAATGACATTGTACTTTATTCCTTTTTCTGGTGAACTATATAGTTTCTTTTTATCACTATAACATATTGCAGAATGAACATCAAGTAATTTGCTAACTATACAATGAAATTTGTAACGGTTCAGCCTTTCGTTTTTCCTGTTACGGAATCCGGCCATTTCGAGTTTTGCTTGCGGCAAAAGGGCAGGATTCTTTGTCAGATCTAAGCATTCGTTTTCCTATCTAGTTATAATCGAGAGGGAAATGACTTTTCCCCTACCCGCCGTACGCCGCATAGCGGCTTGCATCCTCTGCACGGGATTGTGCACCAAAAATCCGAACCCATTCCCGCTTGGAACTGAGTTCGGATTATCATTATCCAGTGCGGATAACAGGACTCGAACCTGCACGGTCTCCCAACGGCACCTAAAACCGTCGCGTCTGCCAATTCCGCCATATCCGCCTACTTCTATAAAAACCATCTGGCCACCCTGTTTTTAGCCGGAAACAGGTCCACCTTTGCTATCTTAACATCCCCGTTCCCTTCTGTCAACACATATAAAAAAATAACGTTGAACCAATGTCATTAAGTGTTACTGTTCACAGGTCATGAATGTGCTGAACTGCGCATTCCGTGAGAAAATGTGCAGCTTGAAAAGCAAAAATCCATTTGCGAAGCAAATTTTGTATGGATTTTTGCCTGTTACTGGAACGGAGTGAACAGTAACCATTAAGTTAGCACCTCACGGCGTCCGCCATCGTTAACTAAATGACATTGAACGCTGAACTGTTACGAAAATAGCTGGAAATTATGCGATAGGTTTTGATTGACAAATTAAGCTGATATATTACAATATTAGTAGGCATTGCTTGCTGCCGCCGATGGTTTGTGTTACTTAATTATTGAAATCGGTACAGTAAATTTGTTCTTTGGCAGGGCGCGCATTTTGCGGAAAAGAGTTTGATTCTATTCCAGAAGGTGAATTCAAAACCCTGGGATAGTTTTATATATTAGCGATGGTCATAAGGATAGGGCTGTTGCAAAAAAGAAAAGGAGCGAGGTAGAAGATGAAAAAGATGGTATTGGCATTGGCGTTAGGCCTGACGCTGGTATTGGCTGGGGGCAACGTGCAAAAAGTGGAAGGAAATTTGGAAATGGTATTAGGAGAAGCCGCAGGCAGAAACGAGGACTCGGCAAAAACTCAGGAAAACCTTATGACTGTAAGCACGGGAAAAGTGGAAATGGTAAAAGCGGATAAGACGAATGCCGGTTCTTCCAACAAGAATACTGTTAAAAAGGAAGAAGAAAAGAAAGCAGAGCCCAGTCTTTCGGATTATACAATCACAGCATTTGAGGCCGAAAAGGTGATGTATGCTTCGGCGGCGGTCAATGTAAGGTCCGGCCCGTCTACGGATTTCGGCCGGGTAGGAGGTTTGGCCAAAGGACAGGCTATAGCGGCTACAGGACAAGCGGATACCGGATGGTATGAAGTGGTATATGGGGAGACAAAAGCATTTGTAAGCGGCAAATACCTGCAGGATGAAAAACCGGCAGAACCGGCGCCGGCGCCACAGCCCCAGGGGGAACAGGAACAGCAGGGACAGCAGGCGGTAACGGAAGTGAAGAATGTATCCGGAGTTATTCTGGTTGGAGATTCCCGTTTTGTGCAGATGCAGGCCAATGCAGGGGAGAACAGCTGCGTCTGGATTGCGGAGAGCGGAAAAGGGTATAAATGGTTCAACGAGAATGCGGTAGCAAGGATTGACGGCTGTGTAGGAAAGGGATCTAAGATATTGATTAATCTAGGGGTGAATGACCCAGGGAATTTGAATAATTACCTGGAACTGGTAAATGCAAAAGCGGCGGAATGGGTAGGAAAAGGGGCGAAGGTATACTATGCATCCGTGAATCCGGTCTGGACGAACCCGTATGTGACGGAGGAACAGGTGGAGTATTTTAACAGCCAGATGCAGGCCGGGCTGAGCGGTGATATCACTTGGATAGACAGCCACAGCTACCTGAATACCATAGGCTATAAGCTGGTGGATGGGCTTCATTATAATGCGGAGACTTACCAGAATTTATATGCCTATTACATGAGCTGCCTGTAAAGCCGGAAGTGGAAGATGGTAACAGGGAAGCCGAAGGCTGAACTGTTACTGTTATGGAAGATGCAATGAAAAGCACTTTTATTCTTGTACTAAAGCACTGAATCTGCTATAATCTTTTTGGCAAATACTGTTAGCGTATCGGAATACCGGATACACATATGGCAGTACTGCCCATAAAAAAGAAAAAGAAGCGGTTGGAATAAGAAGTTTCAATCCAGGGTTTGTGTCCGCACGGCATCCGCAAACTCCGCCATGAACAAAAAGCCGTGCAGAAATGAGGTAAATGATGAAAGGAAATATTGTTGTTGGACAGTCTGGCGGCCCTACGGCTGTAATCAATTCTTCCGTTGCCGGCGTATATGCAGCGGCTAAGAAGCTGGGCGTAAAAAAAGTATATGGTATGGTACATGGTATTCAGGGATTTTTGCAGGACAACCTGTGTGATTTGGATGAATATCTTGCAGATGAGACAGGCATTGAACTGCTGAAGAGAACACCTTCTGCATTTTTGGGTTCCTGCCGTTTTAAAATGCCTAAGATTGAAGGGCATGAAGATGTCTATGAGAAAGTATTTGAAATCATGGAAAAACATGATATCGAGTGTCTGTTCTATGCAGGCGGCAATGACTCTATGGATACAGTGAAAATGCTGTCCGATTATGCAGCAGCGCATAATAAACCGCAGAGGTTCATGGGTGTACCCAAGACGATTGACAATGACCTTCCGATTACTGACCATTGCCCGGGCTATGGATCAGCAGCGAAATATATTGCGGCAAGCTTAAAGGAAGTAATCCGTGACAATGAATCTTTTGGCGTTGAGAAACCTACGGTATGTATCGTTGAAATTATGGGCCGTAATGCAGGATGGCTGACTGCAGCGGCTGCTTTGGCAAAGGGTGAGGACTGCAGTGGTGTGGATGCTATTTATCTGCCGGAGAAAACCTTCGATATGGATGCATTCATGGCGAAAGTAAAACATTTGAGCGAGACAAAATCATCCGTTGTTATCGCAGTTTCCGAAGGCATCAAGATTGCAGACGGGCGTTATGTATGCGAAGTGGCCAACGAAAATGTGGCTGTGGATGCATTTGGCCATAAGCAGATGTCCGGTACGGCTGCTTATCTGGCAGCAGAAATTGCAAAGGAGACCGGCTTAAAGACACGTGCTATTGAGTTCTCCACTTTACAGCGTGCGGCAACCCATCTGGCTTCCCTGACAGATATCAACGAAGCTTTCCAGGTTGGCCATGATGCAGTTCTGGCTGCAGAAGAAGGCAAAACAGGCATGATGATTACTTTGGACAGGAATGGCGATGATCCGTATCAGTGCGGAACAAGCGCATATGACATTCATGCCATTGCCAATGTGGAAAGGCCGGTTCCGGCAGAGTGGATTACGGAAGATGGATGCGGCTTGAACGAGGGCTATGAGAAATATGCCAGACCATTGATTATGGGCGAACTTCTGCCATTGTTCGTAAATGGGCTTCCGAGACATCTGGTAAGGAAATAAACTGACCGATTTCTGATTAGGCGGTATAATCCGAAGAGAAGGACTATACCGCCTTTTTTACCTTATAGGAAATTACGCCACAGCGTTGTAAGTCGCCAGGAAAGAATGCGAAGCATTCTTTGGAATTGGCCGCCGGGCCAACTCTTTTTTATATAATAGGAAATTACGCCACAGCGTTGTAAGTCACCAGGAAAGAATGCGAAGCATTCTTTGGAATTGGCCGCTGGGCCAATTCTTTTTTACCTTATAGGAAATTACGCCACAGCGTTGTAAGTCACCAGGAAAGAATGCGGAGCATTCTTTGGAATTGGCCGCTGGGCCAATTCTTTTTATGCACACGGGTAGGGGAAGATGGCTCTTCCCTACTCGATTCAATTTTCAACCTTATACAACGAATAAAAATCCGAATCCACATTTTCCATCATCTGAGAAAACCATTGCTTGGCATCATCCAGGGCCTTATTGTAAATAATAGGGGCCATCTTCTGTTCAAATAATTCCAACAGCTGCATCTGTTCAATAATACCAATTTCTTCCCCGCGTTCATCGAGGTAAAACGCTTTTATTTCATCATTGAGTTTCTTTTTCTGCGCATCGGATAGTTTGATTTGCGGTATCATCTTTCTGCTTTTCATCAGGTTTTCTCCTTGTACATACAGTCAAATATTATTTCCTTGAAGGTTTCAGTGATTTTCATTCGCTTTATTATACCATATTTTTGTGCGCTTCTGCGCACATGGAATCAAAAGTTGAAACAATGCTTCTCTGTTTCAACATTATACCATATATCCGGCATTTTTGACAGGCACGAGAGTGTTAGATTTGCATAATTATAATTGTGACAGGATGTAGCTGCAGTAGGGAAGTGCCGGTGAAGCAGGGAAAACCCGGTGAGGCAGAGAAAACCCGGTGAAGCAGGGAAAATCCGGTGAAGCAGGGAAAAACCAGTAAAGCGCAGCAGCTCTGGCGAGCCTGGGATAGAAAATCAGAGTAGAAATGCGGTATAGAAATGAGGATGGACATGGCGGAATATGATATTGCGGTTATCGGCGGGGATAAGCGTATTGCTTATATGATTCCTTTCTTTATGGAAAAGGGATACAGGGTGATTGGGTACAAAGTGTATCGGAACAAAAATATGGAGATAAAAGCGGACGGTTATGCGGATTCGCTGAAACAGGCGGTGGAATCGGCCTCCATTATTGTGGGCGGGATTCCCATTGAAAAAAAGGGTATTGTGAATTTGCGGGAACTGTCCCGGCATATCAGGAAACATCATAGGGTTTTTGGCGGGGTAATACCGGAGGCCTTTCGCCAGGAATGCAGTGAAAGAAGCATTGAATGCTATGATTTTATGAAGGATGAAAGCATCGCCATATTTAACGCGGTGGCGACGGCAGAAGGGGCGATTCTGGAAGCCATGCTGCACAAGCAGACGAACATTCATCATAGCAGGACATTGGTACTGGGCTACGGGAGGTGCGGTAAAGTCCTGTGTGACAAACTGAAAGGGCTGTCGGCCAGGGTGACCGTCTGCGGGAACAGCGCGCCGGAACTGGCGTTGGCAGAAGCCTTGGGGATAGAGGTAATGCCGTTGAAAGACCTTGGAGAAAAAATTGGAGAATTTGAGTATATCTATAATACAATACCGGCGGTTGTGCTGGAAGAAGGAATCTTGGAGAAAGTAAGCGGGGATGCGCTGATTATCGATATCGCTTCCGGAAGAGGGGGGCTGGACCATAAGCGGGCGGAAGGAAAAGTGAAAGCTTTGCACTGCCTTGGCCTGCCGGGGAAATATGCGGGAAATGTATCCGCAAAAAAATTGTCGGAATATGTGATGAGCAAATGCTAGAAAGGTATGGTTTTTATGGAATTAAAGGGGAAAAAAATAGGGGTTGCCTTTTGCGGGTCCTTTTGTACATTTGATAAAGTTTTTGGGGAAATAGAGCTGCTGGCCAAAGATGGGGCAAAGATATACCCCATCTTTTCGGATGCGGCCAAAAGCATCGAAAGCCGGTTCGGCAAACCGGAGGAATTCCTAAAACGGGCGGAGGAGATAAGCGGCCATAAACCGATTATGAAAATTGCAGAAGCGGAGCCTATCGGGCCAGGGGGATATCTGGATATATTGGCGATTATTCCCTGCACGGGAAATACAGCGGCCAAACTGGCCAATGGGATTACGGATACGCCGGTATTGATGGCGGCCAAGGCGCATCTTAGGAACAATAAACCGCTGGTTATTTTTATTTCCACCAATGACGGGCTGGGAATGAATATGAAAAATATCGGCCTGCTGCTGAATACGAAAAATATTTATTTTGTACCTTTCGGGCAGGATGACGCACAGAAAAAACCCAACTCACTCGTGGCGCATTGCGGGAAAATCCGGCCGGCGCTGGAGATGGCCCTGGAAGGGAAGCAGCTTCAGCCGTTGCTGGTGGGATAAGGGGAAGACTTGACAAACCAAAATAAATTTTGGCGCAAAAAGGTGCGCAGAAATGGGGATAAATATGTGCGGTATCGCAGGTTTTTTTAATGGAAATGAGAATTATACGCAGGGAGATGGAAAAGGGCGCTGGGAAAAGGTTTTGCGGAATATGAACTGGAAACAGAGACACAGGGGGCCGGACGAAGAGGGAACTTTTTTATGCAGCCATTGTGGGATGGGTCATGTGCGGCTTTCCATTATCGACCTGCTGACCGGGCAGCAGCCCATGGTGAGAAGGGAAGGGGGATACCAATGGGCCATCTCCTATAACGGGGAAATCTACAATATGAAAACATTGAAAAAGGAACTGGAAGAGGAAGGGGAGCATTTCCTTACAGAAAGCGACACGGAAGTGATTTTAGCCGGATACATGCGCTATGGCACTGATTTTGTAAAGCGGTTAAATGGGATATTCGCATTCGCGATTTGGGATGGAAAACGGGAGAAGCTTCTTCTTTTCCGCGACCGGGCCGGAGTGAAACCCTGCTTCTATATGAAATATGGGGAAACGGTTATTTTTTCTTCGGAGATAAAAGGGATTTTTTGTTTTCCTGGTGTGAAACCCACCGTGGATAAGGAAGGGCTATGCGAAGTGCTGGGGCTTGGGCCGGCCAAAACTTACGGAAAGGGAGTGTTCAAAGACATCCTGGAGGTGCTGCCGGGACATTTTCTGGAATGCGGGAATGGAGGCTGTAGGGAACATTGTTATTGGAAGCTGGAAAGCCATGTGCATGAGGATGCCTGGGCAGAAACGGTGGAGAAAATGCAGTACCTGATAGAAGATGCGGTGAAGATACAGATGCTGTCGGATGTACCCATATGTACTTTTCTGTCAGGGGGCGTGGATAGCAGCCTGGTCACGGCGATTTGCAGCGAGGAGTTAAAGAAACAGGGGAAAATGCTGGATACCTATTCCTTTGACTTCAAGGATAACGATGTGAATTTTAAAGCAAATGCTTTCCAGCCATCCCAGGATAGGCCCTGGGTAGATAGGGTAAAAGAATATGCGGGAACGCGGCACCATTACCTGGAGTGCAGGAATGAAGAATTGTATGACTATTTGTTCGAAGCGGTGGAGGCCAGGGATTTGCCTTGTATGGCGGATGTGGAGTCCTCCATGCTGTACTTTTGTAAAAAAGTGGCGGTACACCATAAAGTGACCTTGACCGGGGAGTGTGCGGATGAAATTTTTGGCGGTTATCCCTGGTTTCATAAACAGGAGTGTTTCGAAGCGGATATTTTTCCCTGGTCCATGGATTTTGGGCCAAGGACTATGCTGCTAAAGGATGAGGTGCTGAATGAATTGCCGGTGCGGGAGTATGCCCTGGAAGCATATCGCCGCACGCTGGCCGAGACGCCGGCCCTGGAAGGGGAGGGCGGGGAAGAAAAGCGGCGCAGGGAGATTTCTTACCTGAATCTGCGGTGGTTCATGCAGACATTGTTGGACCGGATGGACAGGACCAGCATGCATGTGGGCCTGGAGGCCAGAGTGCCCTTTGCGGACCACCGGATTATAGAGTATGCCTGGAATGTGCCCTGGGATATGAAGTATCGTGACGGGGTGGTAAAGGCGCTGCTGCGGGCGGCAGGGAAGGAACATTTGCCCAAAGAAGTGCTCTACCGGAGAAAAAGCCCTTATCCGAAAACTTATGACCCGGCTTATGAACAGTTGGTGAGGGGGCATATGAGGAATGTATTGGAAGATGCCAATGCACCTATCCGTACATTAATTGATGGGGAAAAGGTGAAAAAATTCATGGAACAGCCTTCCGATTATGCACGGCCCTTCTACGGACAGTTAATGGCCGGCCCTCAGCTGTTGGCATATTTTTTGCAGGTGAATTATTGGCTGGGGCATTACAGGGTTCGGATGACAGGATAGCCGGCCGGCTGCATTTGTCAAAAAAAATCTAATTCTTATTCAGTATAGTGTATAATGTGAAGTAGATGATAACAAAAGCATTTGGGAGGATATTGGTGAGTATCTGTACGGTACAAAAGCTAACAAATGCAGCCTAATACAGAGGGCAGGAACTGGCGGAGGCCGGATGCAGCAACAAAAGGAGGTACCGAAATGGACGGCTACAGGCTGACAGAGGACAAGATTGCAGGATTTGAGGAACATCTAAGAGGGGAAGAACATGGAGTAGCTACGGTGGAAAAATATTTGCGGAATGTACGCTTCTTCGCGGCCTGGCTGGACGGGGAGGCAGTGTCCAAGGAAGCGGTGGCCAGATGGAAGGCTCACTTACAGGAAAAGGGCTTTGCCCCCTGTACGGTTAACTCCAAGCTTTCGGCCCTAAACAGCTTTTTTGCTTACGCCGGTTTGGAGGGGTATCAGGTGAAGTTCCTCCACATCCAAAGGAAGGTGTTCCGGGATAACTCCAGGGACTTAAGCCGGGTGGAATACGTGAAGCTGGTAGGGGAGGCCAGACGACAGGGGAAGGAGCAGCTGGGGATGGTTATAGAGACCATAGGGGCTACGGGCATCCGGGTCAGCGAACTGGCTTATATTACAGTGGAGGCAGTCCGGGCGGGCAGGGCAACCGTGTGTCTGAAAGGGAAAGTCAGGGTGATATTGATGACGAAGAAACTTTGCAGGAAGCTGTTAAAATATGCAAAGGGGAAGGGGATAAAGTCCGGGCAGATATTTGTGACCAAGAACGGGAAGGGAATTTCGCGCCGTCAAGTGTGGCGTGAGATGAAGGCCGTGAGCGCACAGGCTGGGGTGGAAAGCAGCAAGGTGTTTCCTCATAACTTGCGGCACATGTTCGCCACCGTTTTCTACAAGATGTGCCATGACATTGTAAAGCTGGCAGATGTGCTGGGGCATAGTTCAATTGAAACCACACGTATTTATTTAATAACAACGGGGGAGGAGCATTCACGGCAGATGAACCGTTTAGAACTAGTGATTTAGACGGATACCACATTCTGTCTACTATTGATGGTCAAATCTAAACTGTAGTGTACACATTATAGCATATATACAGTAGCCTGTGAAATAATTTCTGGTATTTTCACAATTTAACTAAAATTTTGCGCAATTTTTTTAGGGGCACGGCGAAAAAAATCGGTTGTGTCCCTGGAAAGTGCGCTTATTTTTTTCTATTTATTCTGTCTGTGTTCCAATTTAAGGATTTTCCTATGTTATTTCTTTATCAATAGTAGACAGAATGTGGTATCCGCATACCAAAATGTCCAAAAGTGTATTTGTGGAAGTAAGTGATAGGGAATGGACAAGAAAAAGGCAGTTAAATGCAGGATATCTTGCATATAGGAAGGAAAAGCGGCCAGTACAGCGAGCGGTATGTCTGTGGAGTGCCGCAGAAGAAAGGGGCGGGCAATTTGGAAGTAGAAAAAATGGAATGCCTGACAGCAGATAGGGTAGACAGCTATCTGAAGAGTCTGGAGGAGAAGGGGCGCAGCAGTTCCTCCCTGGAGAGCTACCGCAGGATATTAAAAGGTATTTATGAGTTCCTTCCGGAAGAGAAGATGATAAAGGAGGGAACAGGGGCCGGCTGGAAAGCCCACCTGGAGGAACAGGGTTTTTCCCCGGCAACGGTAGACTGCCGGATATCGGTCTGGAATGGGTTGGTGCAATACTTGGGACATCGGGAATGGCAGATGGATGATTTTTGCAGGGAAAAGGGGGAGGCGCAGCCGGAACTGAGCCGAACCGAGTATCTGAGGATGCTGTCCGCAGCAAAACATATGGAGAAAGAGAAATCCTATCTGTTAATTAAGACTCTTGGGGGTGCCGGGATGCGAATCCAGGAACTGCCTCAGCTGACGGTGGAAGCTGTGGTCCGGGGGATAGTGGAACTGGAATACCACAATGGCCGCCAAAGGAGGGTGCTGCATCTGCCGGAGGGGCTGCGCGGGGAACTGCAAGGTTACATAGAACGGGAAGGCCTTCGGAATGGGCCAGTGTTCTGTTCACCGGACGGTGGACCCATGGCCCGATCCAGCATCAATTACTTAATCGCTATGGTGAGCAGGGAGGCTCATGTGGGGGAGGGAAAGGCCAACCCACGAGGGCTTTGGAAGATGTATCAGGGCACATGCATGGGGATCAGGGCGAATGTCGCATCGCTTATAGAGCAGGCCTATCAGAGGATAGCGGCGGAGGAACAGTTGGCCATAGGGTGGGATGCCTGAGACGGAAGGGGTGGCTGGAAATGGCAGGGGAAGAAACGAACGGGCGGCAGGGGATACGTCTGCACCGCCGGGCGGTGTCTCTGCTAAACAGCATCAGCACGCTGGCAGCAGCCACGGCGGCAGTCATCCTGTTGGAGACGCTGCTTTTGCCGGTGATCCAGATATTCGGCTCCAGCATGACGCCGGCGCTTTATGAAGAGGATTTTGTAATAGCCGTTAAGTATGTAAAGCCTAGGAGAGGGGATATCGTGGCCTTCTACAGCAACGGCAAAATATTAGTGAAGCGGGTCATCGCCCTGCCGGGGGAACAGGTGGCTATAGGCAGGAACGGGGAAGTATATATAGATGGCAGCCCGCTGGGGGAGCCGTATGTGGAGGAACCCTCCTATGGGGGGTGCGGCATCAGCTTCCCTTACCGAGTCCCGGAAGGGGGGCTGTTTGTCCTGGGGGACCACCGGGGCATTTCGCTGGACAGCAGAAGCCCCCAGGTAGGCAGCGTGGGGGAGGACCAGCTGATTGGCAGGGTCATCTTCCGCATCTGGCCGTTGGGGAGGATAGGGCCGTTGGAGTAGGGGACGGTGGGCTTACCACAGCCATAGGCTCAGCGGCAATGGGGATTTTTAACAGCGGGGAAACATTGGGAACATAGATAAAGTATAAGAGAAGACAACAGAAATGATTCAATTGGTTTAGAAGGGGGTATTCCTATGGGAACTTCAATCTTGGAAAAAGCATCAGGTTTCTTACGGAAGAAGGGGAAATATGCAGCGGTACTGGCAGGGGTGCTGGCAGTGACAACGGCCGGGTACCGGATGGCCCTGCCCGGCTTTACGCTGGAGAGGGAGCTGGTCTGCGGCCTGGAGGAGCATGTGCATACGGAGGCCTGCTTCCCGCCCCTGGAGTCGGAGACGGGTGGGGAAACGGACGGCATAGGAGGGGGCGGGAACCCGGGCATGGACAGCCAGCCTGGGGAAGGCGGCCCCACAGGAGGGGGCACGACGGAAAAGGTGCTGGCCTGCCCCTTCGAGGGGAAGGAGGCCCATGCCCATACGGCGGACTGCTATGAAACGGGGAAGAAACTGACCTGCGGCCAGGAAGAAGGGGCCGGGGCCCATACCCACGTGGACGAGTGCTATACAACGGCGAAGGAGCTGGCCTGCGGCCGGGAAGAGTCGGCAGGCCATACCCACGATGCCGCCTGCTACCAGACAGAGGCGGAACTGACCTGCGGCCAGGGGGAGTCGGCAGGCCACAGCCACGGGGACGGGTGCTATGACGAAAACGGCACGGTCATCTGCGGGCAGGAGGAAGGTGCCGGGGGCCATACCCACAGCGATACCTGCTACAGCAGCGTGGATAGGCTCACCTGCACCCAGGCGGAATCGGAAGGCCATACCCATGGGGACGGGTGCTATACGGAGACGAGGGGATTGGCCTGCGGCCAGGAGGAGTCGGCAGGGCATACCCATGGCGAAGGCTGCTATGAAGAAGAGAGCCGGCTGGTATGCGGGAAAGAGGAATACAACCCTGCGGACCATGTGCATGGGGACGGGTGCTATATAGAGGCTCCGGCCACCGGAACGGAAGGGAACGGGGGAGCAGGTGGAGCCGCCCCCGGAGGGAATGGAGAAGGTACAGGGAACGGAACTGCCGGGGGGGATACCCAGGGCGGTGGAAACGGTATAGCTGGGGATGGTACAGCGGGGAGCAGTGCAGGGAACGGCGCCGCAGGAAGCGATACGGAAAGCGGAACGGATAAAGAACGCCAGCCCATCTGCGGGCTGGAAGAGCATACCCATACAGATGCCTGCTATGGGGCAGAGATTATGGCGGTTGCAGGCAATGTAGAGGTATTTGGGGATGGGTGGCAGCTGGACGATGAGGGCCTGCTGACCATTACAGCGATAGACGAAGCAACGGCAGAGATGCCGGATTATGAGAGTGGCAGGGCTCCATGGTATATCCATAGGGGTAAGATAAAATCAGTAAAATTGGAAGGAATTACAAGGATTGGCGCATATGCATTTGATGGCTGTAGCCAGCTGACAAAAGTAGAAATCCCTGAAGGCGTAACAGAAATCGGTTGGCGCGCATTTAATAACTGCGGAATGTTAGGGGGAATAGAAATCCCTGAAAGTGTAACAACAATCGGAGGTGCGGCATTCAGTTCCTGTAAAAGCTTAAAAGAAGTAAGAATCCCCAGCAGCGTAACAGTAATTGACGAACGGACATTTTATAATTGCAACGGATTAAAGAATATCAGCCTTCCGGAAAACCTGGAAAGGATAGGACAAGAAGCATTTTATTCCTGCAGCGCCTTAGAACAGATTCATATACCGGCTAAGGTTATGGCGATAGGGGAGAGTGCATTTTATAATTGCAAGCTGCTGACTAAAATTGACATCGTGAATAATAACATAGCGAGGATAGAAAATCAGACTTTTGAAAAGTGTAAAAGTTTAATCAGCATGGAACTTCCGGTCAGCATAACGCAAATTGGGGATAGGGCATTTTCCGAATGCGAAAAACTGTACCGCATAAGTCTCCCGGAGGGGCTGACATCAATAGGAAGATGGGCTTTTTCTGGCTGCAGCAGGCTGTCGGAAATCAAACTGCCGGAAAGCGTGGTCTCTATAGGGGAGTATGGATTTTCAGGATGCCCTATATCGGAAATTGAACTGGGGGAAGCGGTTAAGGAAATAGGGGCGGGTGCATTTGACTCCCTAACCAGCCTTATCTTGAAGACAGAAAACCTTAATGCATTGAATAATAGTGTAAAACTGCCAGAAAACCTCAAAAGGGTGGAAATATACTGCGGTACTGTGGATGTACTGGGCGAAGGATTGTTGGCATGGTGGAATTCGGCAGATGTATCCTTTAGGGAGAGCGGTCATTTAAGCATCCAGGGTTCTCTTTCCCTGGGGCGTCCTGTAAGGAATGAACTTAAGGCAGGGGAATACTATGCCGATGGGAAAGGGGCACTATACCTCCTGCAGGAGGGAGGCGCCTCCCTGGCTTATGTGCCTGCTGGGGTATCGGAATATAGGGTCATGAGAAGTATCCCCTCCCCGGATGGAGGGGAAGGATGGCCGGTCGTTTCGGTGGAACGGGATGCCCTTAAGATGGCGGACGGCCTGGAAAGGCTGATATTTGAAGGTTCTGCAGAGATTGTATCCCTCCCGGATTACAGCTGCGGCAATTGCCCCAGCCTGGTTTCCGTCAACGGTGAAAGTACAGTGGAAGGGGTACATGGAACATTTACCAATAAAAATATCCGGATAGGAATCCGTGCATTCTACAATACCGGCCTGCAAGGGGAAACCCTGGGCCTGGATAAGGGAACGATAGTGTTTAAGAAGGACGACAACCCAACCCCCATCCTTTCCATGTCAACAGAGAAAAAAGGCATCCTCCCCGGAGAGGACTGGAAATGGGAACTTTATACCGCAGAACAGGCGGATACAATTATCGGGCTGTCCAGGCCGGAGAACGTAAACTTAGAGTATAGTGTGGCACGGTGTTACTTTGAATTTGAGAATGGGGACGGCAATACGGTGTATGGTGACGAGGATGCAAACAGCAACTATGAGTTTGAGGTTGTGGATAAAGAGACGGGAATTTCCTATACAATAAAGGCTCGGAAGGCCGAGAACCCCTATACTTATTATTATGAAATACCTATGCCCGAGGAAGGGGGAACGCTGAGCCTAAGACTTCACTCCTGGTATCCCTCCCCCACGTCAGGCGGCGGGAAGGTGAAAATCTGGCCGGTTCTGCTGACGGAAGAAGAGCGTGTGGCCTTAGGCGATGGGGTGGCGGAAGATGAGATGGGATTCCACCAGGTAAGCTGGGTAACCAAGGCGAATGAATTCGAGGTGAAGAAGGGGGGGAATAAATTACTATATTTGCAAGGGAATGGCACGGATGGGGGAAATATATACCTGAAAAGACTGTCCTATGACATTTCGATGAAACGGAAAGCCGAAGAGTTGGAAGGGATAGGAAAGGACTATATGATCAGCGCTGATTTCACAGATATGCTAAAGCTGCCGGAAGGATTGCGGTGGAGGGAGGATGTGCTGGAGGCTGTGGAGGCCGGCAGGTATTTCAGTGATGGGTCATCGGATTTATATGTCAATGTGGGCGATACGCAGTTATTATTATGTAAGTTTGGAACCAGCGGCGAATATTTGTACCCAACCAATATAAAGGCAGCGGTAGAAGCCGGGGAGGATGGCAAAAAAGAACTGCAAATTAAATGGGAGGCAAGGAGCAAAAACACTGCGAAGGAAATGGGCTACTGTAAATGGACGATATATTTTGGGGATGAAGTAATCCTCGTGGAGATACCGGAGGATGGGGAAGGCGTTCCGGCGGAATATGCTTTTACAAATGAAGTCAAAGTGGTGCAGCATTTTAACTATTCCGGCAGCAATGAAGATGGGGCCGTCGCTGAGTCTAAAGTAGCGGTTTCCGAAGGCAATTGCACGGTGACAAAAACAACGGATTATGCTTCCACGATACCTAACATAACGTGGGGGAATGGGTTTAATTATATCATCAGTTTGCAAAATACCGGTGTTTTCCCTTACAGAAACCTGACCAGCATAAAGGATGAATTGAGCAGCTACTTATATATCAGGCCGGCAGATATGGCAAAGATGATTTACGAGACGGAAAAGATGTCCGGTGTAGGGCGGCTGGAAATAGTGATTGATAATGCATCGTTATGCGAAAAGCCTGAAGGGGATAGTTTTGGCCCGGGGCAATCGGTAACAGGAACGGACGGGAATACCTATACGCTGACATGGCAGGATACAGGGGTTGGAACGGAATATGAAATTTTCGACCCTGGCAATGAGGCGGCGGGCAGGGACCCGGTAAATCCAACGAAAGCTAAATTGACAATCATATGGGATGAAGAGAAGGGAATCCACATGGAAGTTTCCCCTAAAGAAGGGGGCAATACAGGCAGGAAAGATATAAACAGTGCTGAAGAAATCGGAAGTGCTTTGGAGGAAATGGGTTACTTAGTGACAAGCGATGCAATCTATACGGTCACATGGGGGCTGGGGAAATATGATGATGTGCTTGGAACTTATGTGGCTGGGAACTATCTGCTTTACAGCGGAACAAAGAAGGATTTCTGCATCCCGGTAACTGTGAAGGATACTTTTATGCAGCTGGACCAGGATGTCAGGGAAATGAGTAAGGAAAAAGTTCAGATGGAAAGCAATACAGCCATTGTAAGTACAGAGGGTGAAACCCGTCCCCGTACCGGTAAGTACACAACGAATTATCTTAGAGATATGGCATACCGTGACTATATCTTGCTTAAAGGGGTAAGGAAGAACGGGCAGGAAATGGATGAGGAGGAAGATTCCGTTATACCCAAGGAGGTATTGACCTATACCCTGGAAATTGACCACAAGGCGAACCCTTTGCGCGGCATTGTGCCGCTGGTGGACAGGATGCGGGGGGCGCAGGCCCTGTTGGTGCCGGCAGAGGACAACGGCGGTTTGGAAGGCTTCGACCTGGAAAAGATAGAGTCGGGCGGAAAAATGTACTACCTGCTTTCCAAAGAAAGAACTTACTATGGCGTAACGCTGGGCGAAAACCTAAGCGGGGGCTGGGGGAAGAGCCTGACCCACAGCATTACGGTAAAACAGATGGATAATGGGGAATTAGATACGTTGATACGCTGGTATCTGGCGGACATCCAAGACGAAGGATGGGAGAAGATAAACTATAATGCATACATCCTGCCATCGGTGGGGAACGGCAACGGATTTTTCAGCCTGTCCAATGACAGTTGGCTGAATGACCACCAGAGTCACAGATTGTATGATAATGTGGGTCTGACTGGCACAAATGCAGTCATCGAAAAGATGATTGTGACTTCCAGGGGGGAAGGCGGGGACACAGAAAAAGATAATCTGGAGGAATATTCCCAGGTACATGAAGGGGATGCCACTACATACCGCCTGGAAATAGAGAATATTGGGGAGGGAAGGACGATAGAAGGCCGCCAGCTGCGTGATATTCTGCCTGAGGGCTATCGCTGGCAAAAAGAGGATGTGAAGATAGAGTACCACCCGGCAAAGGATGATACCTATGTGCTGGAGGGCGGGGAAGATTGGAGCATCACGGATACTGCGGATGGCAGGCGGCAAATTGTGTGGGGGGAAAATTTCAAGCTGGAACTGAAGCGGAACATTTATATCTATGTGACCCTGAAATGGCCGGAAGGCGATGCATGGGGGCAGTATGTCAAGTCGCATGGAACAGAGAGCCTGGAGAATGAATTCCGGTGCTATGAACTGTCGGATAAGGTATCCCATGACCTGGTAGATGTAACTAAGGTATATCTGCAAAAGGGGGTTGTTTCCAGCAGTGCGGGCCAGGGGCTGGCGAAGGATGATGAAAACCGTTTTTATTATGCCAACGGCAAAGAGGTTGAATATTACACAATCTTATATAACGGCGGACATACCAATCTATATCTGAATGAACTGCAGGACCGTCTGCCGAGAGGATTCCGAATTAGCATAAATAGCTTGAAGGTGACAAATTGGAACAGCATTGTGATTATGGATGCAGATGGCCATACGGTAACACCGTCCGTCTGGGTGAGCGGCAGGGCGAGCGATAGAATAGTTAACGGCATTACAAAAATAAGCTTGGAAGGAGGTAGCAGCACAAATTCCCTCCGGTATGATGAAAAGTATCAAATGTCTTACCTTGCTCCAGGGGAAGCGATTGGCCTTGAGTATTCATGTAATGCGGATGCTTCTTATAGCCAAACCGATGATACCGCCACTAACTGCATTGCTATGCCTTTTGCTGATAAAGGCGGAGGGGTACAGGTGATGGACTTAAAGGCAAAGGGGCCCAATGGTACGAATAAAAACGCCTTGAAAAATGATGGGAACTGCGATTTGCTGACAGCCCAGCAGGCCGAGGAATTGGGATTTACCGGAGGGGAAGACGATACCCAGTGGCTGGCCTCCAGCGTAGATGTAAAGAGGGGGGAAATCATCCCTGGGATTACCAAGAAAGTGGCCGGGTTAATACCGAATAGCGGCATCTTCAAGGAATATGAGGGCGCTGCCGATGCAAGCGATACTATCCGGTGGGAAGTTACGGCAACCAATGGCGGAAGGGAACCGATCATAGATTATACGTTAACGGATGCGGTGGAAAGCCCTTACAGCTATAAGGGGATGGTGAGCCTTGAAATTGAAGCGGCAGGAAAGGGGATAACCAATGACTTATTCAATATAAAAGAGAGCACAAGGAAAGGAGAGGAGGAGGAATTGTGCCTCACATTGGAGAAGCTGCCCAGTACAAGTTATGGTAAAACCTGGACGTGGAAAAAGGGTGGGGTGAATGGAACTAAGATCGACACAAATACATATGAATTGAAAAAGGGGGATATTGTTTGGATTTCTTTACAGACGAAGACGAATTCAAAAACGTGGGGGTTTGAAGTCAGCCTGTCTGGAAGTTCGGGGCACGAGGCACTGCTTATCCATTGTATAAGACCGGAGATGAGCATTCCGTCAGGGGGCAGCGCGACGCTGACACTGCACACAAAGAACATAGGAAGCCAACACCAGAATAAAACCTATTTCAACAGGTGCTATATCACCCCTCAGGTGCAGCAGTATAACGGCAACCTGGTGAGTGAGGGGAATCACCTGGACAGGGATGAGTACAACGGGAAACCTTCGGTGCGCAACAGCGCCAGGGTGGATGTAAGCTTTGGGTATACCACCACCTCGGAGAAAGCGGTAGAAGAGGCTGTGGATAGCCAAAACAGGGCATCCTCCAACAGTGATCCGAACTACATCCTTCTGCCGGGGGCAGACAGCCTGTTCCGTTATACACTGACAGTGAACAATCCAGTATCAAATTCCTGGGGCATGAAGAGGCTTGTCCTGATTGACAGCCTGCCCGAAGTGGGCGACCACAACCCGTTTACGGAGGATGAGCCCAGGTTCAGCGAATTCCAGGTGGATCTGGCAGATGATCCCAAGTTTGAAGTGTGGGTAAGGAAAAGCGGGGAAACAGGGCCTGGGGAAAAGCTGCCGGAAGGCAGCTACCGGCTGGAGTTCAGCGGCAGGACGGAGTTCACGGAGGGGGATTGGAAAGGGGAAGCGGTCGATTGGAATGAAGATATGGCATCTGTGGAAAACGGGGGTGGGGTACGCTCCTTCCGCATCACCATTGTGGACGATGGGGCGGACGGGGCGGGTGACCTAATCCCGGCAGGCGCCAGCGTGGATGTAAAGTTTACCGGGCAGGTGGCAGAGGGGGAGGCCCCGATGCCCGGGGAAGCGGCCTGGAACAGCTTTGGCTACCAGTATGCATTAAAAGGGGATATAGGAACGAGCCTTGAGTCCACGCCATTAAATGTAGGCGTGCGCCTGCCGGATGTGCCCAGGCTGGTAAAGGAGTTGGTGGACGGGGATGGCAGACCGGCCAAGGCGGCAGGGGATGCCGTGTTCCGCTTCCTGGTTTACCAGGGGGGGAGGCTGGAACTGGACGAAGGCTTCACCGGCGGGGAACTGGCGGAGGCCCTTAGCCAGAACGGCAGGGAATTCACCTGCGTGGACGTCACGGTGAAGGCCGGCAGCAGCCAGTCGGAGGCCGTAGCCCTAGAGGGCATGGTAAAGTGGGCCTGGGAAGGCGGCACAGACGCCGGGGATGGCGCGGATACCGGGGCAGGCATGTGGCAGCCGACGGGGGAGTCATGGGCCTGGGCTGACGGGGAGAAGTACACAGTAGTGGAACTGCCCCCCGCGGAAGACGGGGACTGCCGCCTTGCCTCCTTAGGGGGGATAAGGGGCAACGGCTACACCTTCACCCACTCCGATGCCCAGGGCAGGAAGATTATTGCAGTCAACACCATGGGCGCCCAGGAGGCCTATGAACTGCCGGAGACCGGCGGCACTGGTGTCCAGGGGCATATGCTGGCAGGGGCTGCCTGCCTGATGGCGGCAGGTGCCCTGCTTTACAGGAAAAGGTGGGGCCTGCGGGTCTCCCGCTGACACACCGGGGGCCTGGCCTGCCCGGTGCCGGGCCAGGGGCAGACAATGGCTTTACAATAAAAGGATTTCTAGCTACAGGATGGGTTACCGAGAACAAGAAATGGCTGGCAAACAGCCAAAAGGGGAGGGGGGATTGAAAAGCAGGGCGGCGGCAGACGGGGGGATACCCCGGACAAAGGGCAGAAAAGCTACCGGCGGCCTGGAAGGGAAAGGGGTATGGGATGCAGTAAATGAAGTGGGAAGAGAAGAAAAAAGCAGAAAGGAAACAAGCGTATGAAAAGAATGAGAAGGATTGCCAGCCTGCTGCTGGCACTGGCCATGGCCTTCGGGCTGACCGCTACGGCTTTTGCGGCGGAGGCAAATACGGATGCCGGGAGGGTCACGGCCACTGTGACCAATGAGACCGACCACAGCTATGACGCCTACCAGATTTTCGAGGGGACACAGGAGGCGGGCAATGCAGCCCTGGGCGATGTGGGATGGGGCTCCGGCCTAAACAAAGACGGCTCTAAGCTGCTTACAGCCCTGCAGGGGGATGACAGGTTCAATGTAGGCGAAGACGGAGCAAACATTTTCGCAGGCTTTACGGAAGCCGCACAGGTGGCGACTGCCCTGGAGGAATATAAGGCTAACCCTGTGGTGGCGGCTGCATTTGCCAACCTGGCCGACAAAAATAGGACAGGGGCACCCGAGGCGCAGATTGCTGCCGGCGCCACGGAAGTGACACTCCCCGTGGGCTACTACCTGCTGGTGGACACCACAAACCTTGGCAATGGGGCAAGCGATGCCCTCAACCCTGCCCTGCTGCAGGTGACAAACAATGGGGACATCACCATCAAAAAGAAATACGAGGTGCCCACCGTGGACAAATCGGTGACTGGCACGGATGGCATAACAGGCGAGGCCACGGACTGCAACATCGGCGACAGCGTCACATTTACACTGACCGGCACGCTCCCGGGCGATGGGGAAGGGGAGTATGACGGGAAATACGAGGGGAAGGGGCTGGATGACTATGAGACATACCAATACAAGTTCACCGATACACTCTCCGAAGGGCTTAAGTACAATGGTGATGCAGAAGTCTACCTATACAAGGACGGCGATGTGGGCAATAATAAGGAGGACAATAAGATAGCAGTCACCGATAGCTTTGACATTACCCACAACAAACCGGATGGGGCAGGAGGCACCCTGACCATCTCCATCGATGACCTGAAACCGGTGGTGGAAGACAACGGTGGAACCTCCAAAAGCAAAATCGTAGTGGTATATACAGCAGAGCTGACAGCGGGCGCAGAGGCCGGGAATCCGGGAAACCCGAACAAGGTGAAGCTGGAATACTCCAACAATCCGAACACAGACGGGAATGGGGTGCCGTCCACCGGGGAGACGCCGGATGATACCGTCTATGTGTTCACCTATGAACTGGACGGCACGAAGGTGGACGGGAAAAACCCGGACAAAAAGCTGAAGGATGCCGAGTTCGTCCTCTTCCGGCTGAAGGAGGGGGAGACAGGGCCTTCCTATACGGAGGTGGACGGCAAGAAAATCCCCACAAATGTAGAGTATGCGCTGGTGGACAGAGAAACAGGGAAACTGACAGGCTGGACGGAGAGCAGGGATGATGCAACAGCTGAAACCAATATACTGAAATCCGGTGAGACCGGTGAGTTCAAGGTAAAGGGCCTGGACGCGGGGGCCTACTACCTGGAGGAGACGAAAGCGCCGGCAGGCTACAACCTGCTGAAGGATCCGGTGAAGCTGACCATCCAGGCGGAAATCAGCCAGGGGGATGACGAGAAGAAGGTAGACCCGTCACTGACGAAGGTGGAGATAGTGACGCTGGGTGCGGATGGCCAGGAAGCCCCTACCGGGGGTAACGTGGCGGACGGTTCAGTGGATCTGGTAGTACAGAACAACGCAGGTGCGCTCCTGCCTTCCACCGGCGGCATGGGCACCACCCTGTTCTACATAGTAGGCGCGGCCCTGGTACTGGCGGCAGGCGTGCTGCTTGTGATGAAAAGGCGTGCGGGCGTAAAGAAGTAAGTTTCCAGGAAACAAAGTGTACCAGAAAGTTAGCGTACCGGAAAGCAAATTTCCTGAAAACAAATTTTCAGGAAGTGGCTCAGACATGCAACATGTAACTAAGCTGCACCGGGGGAGGGTATCCCCTCCTCCGGGTCTGCAGCAGCAAGGAGAACCCTGTATGAGGAAACATTTGACCACGATTATCTTAATACTGCTCCTGCTTACAGGGCTGTCCTTCCTGCTGTACCCGACGGTCAGCGACTGGTGGAACTCCCTCCACCAGTCACGTGCGATTGCCGGCTACACCGAGGCGGTGGAAGGGCTGGACGGGGAGTCCTATGAAAAATGGTGGGAAGGGGCCAGGGGATATAATGAAGGCCTGAAATACAAGCCCGACCGCTACCGGATGACGGAAGGGGAGAAGGCGGAATACGAAGCCCAGTTGAATGTGGCTGGGAACGGGATCATGGGGTATATCGAAATCCCCGGCATTAAGTGCTCCCTGCCCATCTACCACGGGACGGACGAGGCGGTGCTCCAGGTGGCGGTGGGGCATGTGTCCGGGAGCTCCCTGCCGGTGGGCGGGGAGGGGAGCCACTGCGTGCTTTCCGGGCACCGTGGGCTGCCCTCGGCGAAGCTCTTCACCGACCTGGACCAGATGGGGGAAGGCGACCTCTTCATGCTCCATGTGCTGGACGAGACGCTGGCCTACGAGGTGGACCAGATAACGGTGGTTCTCCCGGAGGAAGTAAACGGCCTGGAACTGGTAGAGGGGGAGGACTACTGCACCCTGGTGACCTGTACGCCTTACGGCATCAACACCCACCGGCTGCTGGTGAGGGGGAAACGGACGGAGAACCTGTCGGAAGAGAAGCCGGAAACGGTGGGGGATGGGGCGGGGAAAGCCGGGGAGGAACCGCCATGGCCGCCATACCTATGGGCAGTTCCTATTTTGGCCGCCATTTTGATAGGGGCAGTAATCCACCGGGGGAAAAAGAGGGGAAAATAGGGAGAAAAACAATAAGAAGCATATAACTAAAAATAGTTAAGGGACATAGTGAAGCAACACGAAAAAACAGGGAAAAGGGTCTGTGCCAGCGCGGCATGTACAGGCCGGAAATGCAGAAAAGCCGCGCAGAAACGGGGGAAGGTATGGGAATGAGATGCAGAACCAAAAGCAGACTGTGCGCTGCCCTGACAGCGGCGGGTTTCCTGGCGGCAGTATGCCTCCTGGCAGCACTGTTCCGAACAAGTGTCTTTGCAAGGGGCTTTATTGACACAGGCAGGGAATGCTCCCTGACAGTGAAGACGGAAACCCTGGTGCTGGGCAACGGGGAAGAAAACGCGGACTGGTCGGAGCTGAACGAGGCACAGATCCAGGTATACCTGTACCGGGTGGCAGGGGTAAACGAATACGGGGAGTATGAAAGCCTGGAAGGCTTCGGGGGGCTGGGACTGGAACAAATAGACGGCACGGTGAAGGCGGATGACTGGAGGGAGAAGGCCAGGGCCGCGGCGGATATTTTGGGGCTGCCTGTGCCCCCCAGGGCTGAGGAGGCCGGCGGTGAAACGGCTGGGGCAGCAAGTGGGAGTGCCAACGGGGAAGCGAACGAAAATGCTGGTGTGGCCGCTGTCCTGCCTGTGGCCGTGGGTCACCTATCCCTGTCGGAAGCCATGGAACTGCCGGCGGACTTGCTGGATAAGCTGGCCAAGGCAGATGCAGAAATTACGGTGGAAAACGGCACCGGCACAATGGAGGGCCTGGCCCAGGGGATGTACCTGGTGTGGGTGATGCCGGTGGAGACGGACTGCTGCCAGTACACCTTCCTGCCCTACCTGGTCTCCCTGCCGAACAACAGCTATGACGCGGCGGTGCCGGGCTCCGTGGACGAATGGGAGTATGAGACGGCGGTAGGCCTAAAGCCCCGGCAGAACCTGCTCTATGGGGATCTGCGGGTACGGAAGACACTGGAAACCTACAACGAAGCCCTGGGCGAGGCCATGTTCGTCTTCCTGGTGGAGGCCAGGAAGGACCTGGACCATGACGGGGAGAAGGAAATCGTCTACAGCAACGTGGTAGGGCTGGAATTCGATGCCCAGGGAACAAAGGAGGCGGTCATAGAGCACATACCGGCAGGCTCGGAAGTGACGGTGGAGGAAATCTACAGCGGCTCCGCATATACCGTGCAGGGGAGTACGCTGAAAGTGGTGACGGTATGGGCAGAGGACAGCAATGGTGCTGGTGGCATGCCCACCGTGGAGTTCACCAATGACTATGACAACCGGGTAACCTATGGGACCGGCGCGGTAAACCGTTTCACCCATGACGGGGACGGCTGGTCAGGGAGCCGCATGCCAGGAAGCAAAGGGGGTGGGGGCGAATGAAAGGAAGAATGAGAAGGATAGGAAGGGGCAGAGGGCGGAAATGGCCAGTGCCAGTGCCAGCCCTGCCCGGCATAGCCTGTGCCTGTGCAGGCCTGGCGCTGTGGATGGTGCACGGCGTGGGGGCAGAGCCCACCACGGCATATTTTACCACCTATGCCAGCGCGAAGGGCGGCTATGAGCTGCAGGCGGGCACGGAGACGGAGATCGAGGAGGAAATCGAGGAGCTCACCAAGCATATCCGGATAGTGAACACCGGGGAGGGGGACTGCCTTGTCCGCGTAAAGGTCCTTGCAGGGAGCCTTACCCCAGTCTCCTGCCTGGACAGCAGCGGGAAGTGGAGCCTGGGGGGAGACGGGTACTGGTATTACCAGGACACCCTGCCCCCCGGGGAGACAACAGGGGAGCTGGCGGCCACTATAGAAGTGCCGGAGGGCATGGGAGGCATGATGGACAGCTTTGACGTGGTGGTCATCCAGGAATGTACAGCGGCCCTCTACCGGGAAGACGGCACGCCCTATGGGGGCTGGGAACGTAAGATGGCGGACGGGAAAGAGACAGGCGCAGAGGACGGAGAGGGGGCGGGAGGATGAAAGCCTTTGGAAGGATGAAAGGCCCCAGAGGGATGAAAGCCTCTGGAAAGGAAGGCGGGCCGGAAAAAGAACAAGGCACCCGAAAACAGAAAAAGGCCATGGGGGTGCGTACCCCCCTGGCCCTATCCCTGGCGGCGGCAGTGCTTTTGGTGTTCAGCGCGGCCAACAGCAGCCGTGCAGCGCTGACCTATTACAGCGAGAACTACTCCGCGGAGTTCCAGATGTTCGACATCGGCGTGACGCTGCTGGAGAACGGGGAAGAAGTAAGCTGGAGGAACTATACCCAGAAGGATGATGTATGGCAGGAAGGGGGCGGGGGGCTGCTTACCCACCTGCTGGACGGGGAGGACGGCGGGAAAATCCAGCCGGGGAAGGCGTACGGGGAAGAACTGAGCGTGCGAAACAGCGGATCCATTGACCAGTATGTCCGGGTCACCCTTTACCGCTACTGGGAGGACAAAGACGGGAACCGGGTAACGGATGCATCCCCGGAACTCATCGAACTGGGGCTTGCCGGGAACGGGTGGGTGGAAGACGCTTCCGCCAGCACGGAGGAGCGTACAGTCCTCTACTATACAGGGGTTGTACCGGCAGGGGGGCAGACCCCCGCATTATCGGATACGCTGACCATAGGGGAAGAAGCGGCATTTATGACGACTGGCAGGGAAGGCCAGGGAAGTGAAGGAACGGGCGGGGGCAGCGGGAACCGCCCAGCCTACAGGTATAATGGCCTGCGGTTCGTGCTGGAGGCGGAAGTGAATGCGGTGCAGACGCATAATGCAGAGGATGCGATAAAGAGCGCCTGGGGCGTGGACGTGTCCGTTGGCCCGGATGGCAGCCTTAGGATAAAATAGGGAGCTAAAAACTAAGGCATCCGGTTTTTGCGCTGGGATACCCTGGCAGGGGGTAAGCGGATACCTGTGTAATGGATATATGCGGCCTATATGCGGGATGATGGACGGCATAGGCTGCGGAAAGGGCATGGTTATTATGATGAAGAGGAGAATCGCATGTTTTGCCCTGGCCGGGCTTGTGGCCTGGGGCAGTGCCGTGCCGGCGCATGCAGAGGACTATAAAGGGGGGGAGGGGTGGAAGGTGGAGTTCACCGGTGACGGCATGGGGAGCAACTTCCAGTCCTCCGCCCTCTCGGATGCGGTCTATGCGCTGCAGCCGGGGGACAGCGTCATGCTTTCCCTGGCCCTGGTAAACGGGGATTCCCAGGGCACGGACTGGTATATGACCAACGAGGTGCTCTCCAGCCTGGAGGACAGCCAAAGCATGGCCAATGGGGGCGCGTATGCCTACCGGCTGGCCTATACCAACAGCCAGGGGGAGGAGGCCGTCCTGTACAGCAGTGAGAGCGTGGGCGGCGAAAAGGATACAGGGGCAGGGGAAGGGCTCCGGGAGGCAACGGACAGCCTGGATGAATTCTTCTACCTGGACCGTCTGGAAGCGGGGGCGAGCGGCACGGTGACGCTGGAAGTAGTGCTGGACGGCGAGACCCAGGGGAACACCTACCAGAACACCCTGGCCAGCCTGCAGATGAACTTTGCGGTGGAGAAGGCGGGTACAGGGGATGACGGGAACGAGCCAGGGAAACCCGTGGAAGGGAAACCGGATAACCCGGGCTCCCCAGGCGGGGATGGAGGGGGAAACCCGGCCAGGACATCCGGCCCAGGGGCTTATACCCTGCACAGTGTAAAGACAGGGGACCCATTGAACATGCTTTTGTGGTCGCTGATAGCGTTGGGCAGCGGGGTGTCCTTGGCAGTGCTGGCGGCCTGGTACATGAAAAAGGAGAAAGGGGGAGGAGAACGTGGACAGATGGAATAAATTTTGGATGGGATGGAAAACCCTGGTCTTATTTGCCCCCCTTTTTCTCGCCCCCCTGATTCTGGGCATGGGCTGCAGGGCAGCGGGGTACACCTATACGGTTACGTTCTACCCGGGAAACCATGGGGCCTTCCAGGGAACGGGAGGCCTGTCCGTAGCGGGCGGCAGCCCTTCCGTAGAGGCCAGTATAGAAGGGGGAGCCATCCGTGTCAGCGGCCTGCAGAGCGGCGACATAGTAAGCTTCGATGCGGCGATGCCCGGGGCAGTGGGGCTGGAAGAGGGCAGCCGGTATTACGTGAAGGGAATCCGGCTAAGCGGCCATGACAATAACACCGTTGACACCGCAGCTTTCCGCGTGGAAGGCGACAGGGACTATGTGGTGGCCTACGGGATACGGGGGGATATGGCCGGCTATACCGTGAACTACCAGGATGAGTCGGGGAATGAGTTGGCACCCAGCCGCAGCTACTACGGGAATGTGGGCGACAAGCCGGTGGTGGCATTCCTGTACGTGGAGGGCTATGAGCCCATGGCCTACAACCTGACCAAGACGCTGGTGAGCAACGAGGCGGAGAATGTCTTCACCTTCGTATACCGGCGTACGCCGGCAAACGGCGGGGATGGGCCATCCAGCGGCGGGGGAACTGGCGGCGACAGCGCATCCGGGGGCAATTCCCCGTCTGAGGGCAATTCCCCATCTGTGGGGAATGCCGGAACAGGGGATACCCAACCCGGAGGCCAGGCCGAAGACGCTGGGGATGGTACGGACGGAACAGGCAATGGTGTCGGCAATGGAGGAGAGAATGCCGATGCCGCGGGCGGAGAAAATGCCGGGGGGATAGCCGGCAATGAGACGGCCGGAACCAACGATGCCCAGGCTGGGAACGAAGGAGCCGGCAATGAGGGTGAAAATGTAGAACTGGGCGATGAGGAAGTGCCTTTAGATTTGATGGAATTGGATGAAGAAGAGGTGCCGCTGGCCAACAACGTGCTGGAAGGGGCAGTGGGCATGGAGGAAGGGAGCAGGATTTTTGCCGCATCTGCAGCCCTGGTGATAGCTTCTGTGGGAGTGCTTATCTTCTTTGCCATCTGGCTGAAAAAACGTCCTCGATAAAAAATTTACAGAGGAAATAGCAGAAAAAGAAATATGCAGTGGTATACTTAAGATGCCGAATAGGGGCGGAAGAGGACTGATGCTTCTAAACCCATGCGGCAGGCTGGCTTTCAGCTTCTTAGGTGTACCACTTTTTTTATCGTTTTAGTTATGTAGTGGCGGGGATTATGTTCAATGCCCTGTTCCAGATGGATGGAACGGTAAACCAGGTGCTTAATTTTTTCGGGATTATGTGCCGAAAGGAATGGGTGGCCAGCGCGGATACCGCATTATTTACGGTAATTGTGGAAGATATCTGGAAATGGACGGGATTTCATATGATGATTTATATTGCCGGGCTGGCGGCGATTCCCCGGGATTTTTATGAGGCGTCCAGGATAGACGGGGCGTCTTCCTGGAAACAGTTTCGGTATCTGACACTGCCGCTGTTAATCCCTGCGCTTACGGTAAACATTACCCAGTCCATTATCGGCGGGTTCCGCGTCTTTGAACAGGTGCTGACCTTGACGAAAGGTGGGCCAGGGCATGAATCCACGGTGGTGGGAATGATGATTTATGAGTATTTCGGCAGGGGATTTTATGGGAAAGCCACGGCGATTACCATGCTGCTGTCGGTGGTGGTGGTGTTTGTCACGATTTTCGTAAGGAGGTTTTTTGAGAGCAAGGAGGTGAACTATTGATGGGAAGCCGAAAATATACTTGGAAGACTGCGATATTGGAAATTTGCATGCTGCTGCTTAGCCTGGTGATTGTCATCCCTTTGCTGGTGGTACTGTTTGGCTCTTTCAAAACATCCAGCGAGGCGGCGAGGTATAATTTCCGGCCTCCTGAGGTATGGCTGTTTGACAATTATCTCCAGGTCATTGAAAAGGCACACTTATGGCTGGCTATGAAAAACAGCGCGCTGATTACGGTGAGCGTGGTGGCGGTTACTTCCATGGTATGCGCATTGGGGGCATTTATTATCGGGCGCAGGAAAGACAGGCTAAGCCGTTTTTTGAGCACCTTTTTCTCCCTGGGCCTGATTGTTCCCATGTGTGTGGTGCCTACGATTCTTTTACTGAATTTTCTTCATATGAATAATACGAAAATCGGTCTGATTCTGGTGCTGATTGCGTCCAATATCGCGTGGGGGATGTTCCTGCTCACTAATTTTATTGATACCATTCCCAGGGAATTGGATGAAGCGGCGTTTATTGACGACTGCGGGCCGCTAAAACTGTTCTGGCATGTAATCCTGCCGCTGCTTAAACCGGTTTTGATGACAAATATAGTGATTGTGGGGATGGGAACATGGAATGATTTGCAGACACCGCTGTATCTGCTCAACTCCAGTAAAAATATTACGATGCCTTTGACCGTGTATAATTTCAAAGGGCAGTATTTTTCCGAGTGGAATTTGATTTTTGCGGATATGGTCCTGGTGGCTATCCCCATGGTAATCGTGTACATTGTATGCCAGAAATATATTGTGTCCGGGATTATGGCCGGGGCAGTAAAGGGATAGGGGGAAGACGCAGGGGAAGAGAAGGAAAGAAACAAAGTTTTACAGCCAAGAGACGGGAAACGGCGGAAAGGATATTGCGGATATGAGAGATATTTCAGAGTATGGGGTTACAAAACAGGGGCGGTTCACATGTGAACTTAGCGGTTTTGGAACAGGGTTTCCGGAGGCGCTGGTGGGGAAGCTTTATTTTAGCTGGAAATGCCGTGGGATACATGGGAATCAGAAAAGCTATCGGTTGAAAGTAAGCGGCAGCAATGGGGAAACGTATTGGGATTTTGGTCCGGTAGAGTCACAGAAATCGGAGGCCGTGCTATATGAAGGGAGGGAACTTCCTTCGGATAGGGATTACCGGGCCTGGGTGGAAGTGGAAAGCCAAAACGGTGAAAGGACAGAAGCCCTTATAGACTTTAGCACAGGTATTGGAGAGGATGAGTGGAAGGCCGGGTGGCTTAAGCCCTATTGTCCGGAGGCGTCTGCTCCTATGTTCAGGAAAGAGTTTTGGGTTGACGGGAAGGTGACGAGAGGAAAATTATATTTGTGTGGCCTTGGGTATCAGGAAGCCTATTTAAACGGAAACAAAGTGAACAGCGATATGCTGAGCCCCGCCTGGACGAATTACCGGAAAAGGGTAAGTTATGTAGTGTATGATGTGGGGCAGTGGCTGCGCATCGGTGAAAATGTGTGCGGGGTGATGCTGGGCGAAGGATGGTATGGCACGATGGAAGGAATGGGCGTGGGAATGCAGCTGTTTTCGGCCCAGTTGAGCCTGGAATATGAGGACGGAAGAAAGGAATGGCGATACACCGATGGCAGTGACGGCTGGCTGGTGTATTCAAAAGGCCCGCTGAAAGCTAACTCCATTTATATAGGGGAAGTATATGATGCCCGGGATGAAATAAAAGGATGGGATTTGCCAGGTTATGAAGTGCCCCACAGGGAAGAATGGAATCCGGCGATTGAAACGGAAGGGCCGGAAGGGAAAATGGTTCCGCAGGATGTAGAAGCCATTGTATCCGTGAAAGAAATAAAGCCAGTGGCAATTACGGAACCGGAAAAGGGATGCTTTGTGGCGGACTTCGGACAGAATATGGCGGGGATTGTGGGTATCCGTTTAAAGGAAAGACAAGATACGGAGGTGACAATCCGGTACGCTGAACTGGTGGATAGGGAGGGGCGGATAAATACAGCCAACCTTAGAACCGCACAGGCAAAAGATGTATACATATCCAATGGGGAGGAAGCGGAGTATAAGCCCCGTTTTACCTATCATGGTTTCCGCTATGCGCAAGTAAGCGGAATGGAAAAACCGCTGCGCCCGGAGCAGATTACCGTTTATGCGGTGCGAAGCGGCGTTTTCGGAAGAGGGGAATTTTCGTGCAGCAATGGACTGGTAAATAAAATCCAGGAGATGTGCCGGTGGACGGAGAGCAATAACCTCCACGGGGTTCCAACGGACTGCCCTCAAAGGGATGAGCGCCTGGGGTGGCTGAATGATTTGACAGTAAGGGCGGAAGAGGCGGTTTATAATTTCGAAATGCATCGCTTTTTTACCAAATATTTGCAGGACATCGCGGATGAGCAGGGAAAGAGGACAGGGGCGATTACCGATACGGTTCCCTATGTGCGTTATGGCAGCTGCCCGGCGGACCCGGTATGCAGCAGCTATTTGATTCTGGGATGGCTGATGTATGAGCACTATGGGGATGTGGACACATTGCGGAAGCATTATGAGGGCTATGGTGCATGGACAAAATTCCTTTACCAGAATACCAGAGATGGAATTGTGACGTACAGCTATTACGGCGATTGGGCTTCTCCTGTGGCAGGGAGTATCGCTGACAGCTATGGTTCCGGCGCGGTGTCCGGTATTACCCCCGGAACATTGATGTCCACAGGATTTCTGTACTATAATGCCTCCTTGATGGAAAAAATAGCATTGGCCATTGGAAAAGCAGAGGACGTGGATAAATGGCGGAAGATGGCGGAAGCAACAAAAGCTGCCATAAACCGGCATTACTATCATAAAGAGAGCGGAAACTACGCATCGGGAAGCCAGGGGGCTAATACTTTTATGCTTTGGCTGGGCATTGCGCCGGAGCCCGGGCGGACCGTAAAGGCGTTGGCAGAGGACATCAGGAAACATGATACACATCTGACAACGGGGAACATTTGCAGCCGTTATATTTTGGAAGTGCTGGCAGAATACGGGTATGAGGATGTGGCTTATGAACTGGTGAGTCAGACTACCTATCCCAGCTGGGGATATATGGCTAAAATGGGCGCTACCACAATATGGGAGCGGTGGGAATTCGTGGAATCCGGCCCTTTACTTGGAATGGCATCTCATGACCATCCGATGTATGCCACGGTGAGCGCATGGTTCTACCGTTACCTTCTGGGGATTCGGGTTATTGCTCCCGGTTTTACAGAGTATGCGGTAAAACCCTGTGTCCCGGAAGGCCTGGACTGGGCACAGGGAAGCGTGGAAACGGTAAAAGGAACTGTGAGGGTAAGGTGGGAAAAGGAGGGAAAGGCACTTAAGCTTTATCTGTCAGTTCCCTTCAATGCCCGATGCCGTCTGACTATTCCGGTCAAATATGGGAAGCAATGTCGGATAAATCAGGGGGAATGGGAAAACACAGGTGAAATTCATCTGGTATCAGGGGAATATGAGATAGTGGCAAAATGAGTGCTTAGAAAATTTATATTTGTGAATAAGGTGGTTAAGCAGCCGTGTTGGTAGAAGGGATGGGAAAATAGCGATATGAAGACTGTAAAGGATAAGTGTGTGTTGGTGGGAGCCGATTTCGCCGGTTTTCCGTTAAAGGAAGCGGTAGTGGAGCATTTAAAGAAGAATGGGTGGGAAGTGACGGATATAGGCGTAAAGTCAGCGGATGAAGAAAACCCGGAAATGTTTCACAGGATTGGGCTAAAGGTAGGGGCAAAAATCACGGAAAAGGAATTTGAACGTGCATTGATTTTCTGCGGAACGGGGATGGGAATCCATATAGCGGCCAGCAAATGCCCCGGTGTCCATGCTGGGGTGGTGGAAAGCGTACCGGCAGCTTTACGGGCGATTACCGGAAACAATGTGAACGTGCTCGCTATGGGTTCTTTTTATGTGGCACCCCAGATGGGGATTGAAATAGCGGATGCTTTTCTGGAGCATAATTTAGGGGATGGCTATGAATGGTGGCACAATTTTTATGAATTCCATAAATTGGCCTGTGATGAACTGGATGCTTTTGATTATGAGGAATTTAAGAAAAACGGATTTGAAATCGAACATATGGGGGATTATGATTTGACGCTGGAAAACAGATAAAAACTCATATTGGTTTCCTTTCAAAGTAATCCAAGATTTTGCAAAGGGGATGCCGAAATTTGCTGCTTTTCGGCATTCCCTTTGATGTATAAGGAAGATATAATCCCGGGATGGATTTCTGAATATTATTCCTATGTAATATATTGCATAAAAGAATTCTGGTGTCAAAAGCCCTGCTTATTTTAATGAACAGTCAATTCCCCTTCATGAAGCATTTCGTAGATTTTGTCATAGTCATAATCAAGGGCTTCCTTTTGCGCCGCAAGACAGATTCTTTCTACCAGTTCCAAGCTTTCCTCGACCTCATCGGCTATTTGCTCCGGCGATTTTCCCTTGCGTAGCTTTATGCATACAGCTTTGACGATTTGCTTTATTGCGCCTTGTTCTATGCCTTGTTCCATACCCTGCGCTATGCCTTGTTTTATGCCCTGCGTTATCCCCTGCCCTATACCTTCTTCATAGCCTTCACCATACCCCTCATCATAGCCTTCTTCCCGTATATATGCCTTTTCTTCCCATAACTGCATATACTTCACCCCCATCTTCTCCGACAGCCTGATTCTCTTCACCTGCTCATGGATCCGTTTTATCCGGCAGCTTTCTGTTTTTTCCGCCACTTCGTCCGTTGTATTAGTTAAATACTCCATAAAGTCCAAAAACTCCTGGCTAAAAACCCATTTGTTTTTGCCCTTCGTATTGATAAACACCCTCGTGGCACCATCCTCCAGCTTTAAGTCCGGGCATTCCTTGCAGAAGGTCGCAAAAGTGTACCGGTACAGCCCCCTTTCAAAGATATCGAAAGGCGCCACCAGGATAAGGCAGCTGTCATTCAATAAGTTAAAGTCCTTGCTCCCCGGCTCCAGCAGGGATACGTCCAGCTGGGCCTGGTAGTAACGGCTCCTCCGCCTTAAGTTCTTCGTGTCCTTCTGCTGCATCTCCGTGTAGTACAGCTTACCGCTTCTGTCCATGCTCACCACATCCAGCCGGATTTCCCTCAGTTCCGGCGATACCCTGAGTTCCTTCTCCGTCTCCGGCCCGTCCATCAGTTCAATGTCCTCCCCCAGCAGGATGCTCACCGTGGCCTGGTAGGACTCCCTGTCCTCCATCACCTCATCAAACAGGAATCGGTTTATCAGGTTCAGGTCCTCCAGCCTGGTAACTACGTTTTTTTCCATACATTTCCTCCTTCGTGCAGGAAAATATGGACGGAGACATTGGTGCGGCGCTAAACAGCCGGCGTGATGCAGGCTGCCAATGACCTAAAACACAACCCTGATGTTCCCTATCCATCCCCTGCCTTATCAAATTTTATTAATGGGTTTTCAAAAGCAGGATTTCAAGAATATGAGAACAGAATGTCCTGACAGATACAGATGCACTGTACATGATAAGTTTTCACCTAAAGAAACCATACGCTTTTAAGGAAGTATAGCATATGTCACCAATTTCTGTCAAGAAATTGATGACTTTATTGCGCATCAGCGCAATTCCTTAGCCATATGTCACCAATTTCTGTCAAGAAATTGATGACTTTA
>Ga0073906_1001451_pt1 | contig 36331 bp, 36 predicted proteins | sample Inofromicrocosms_FD_65485 | JGI IMG/M metagenome (GOLD analysis project Ga0073906, IMG submission 65485) | Mouse cecum microbial communities from Vienna, Austria - Inoculum for glucosamine and mucus D2O microcosms | ecosystem: Host-associated > Mammals > Digestive system > Large intestine >...
TAATAAAATGTCTATTTTATTACTTTTTAAAAATTTAAAAACATTTTCTTTATTTTGAGTTAATAAATTAATTTTTATATTTTTATTAACACATTGATATAAATACATCATTACAAAAGTATTTATTTTTTCTAAATTTTCAAAACAAGTTTCAAAATCAATATAAACTTCTTTATAATCAATTCCGAAGTGAATATTTTCCAAAGAACTGTTTATCTGCCTCTATTCTTATATCATTAAATGTTATTTCTACATCTTGACCTGCAAAATCTTTTAAAGCAATTAATGGCAAGTTAACATCTAAACATCTGCTTAAACTAAATGCCCCAGGAAGCCTTGTGCTTATTTCCAACAATTTAAATTTTCCATTTAAATCTTTTTTTATTTGAAAAAACCAAAATCCTCTAAATTCAATTTCTTTATTTAAAGATTCTGCTATATATTTTATTTCATCTGAAAGTTCAATTCTTCTTGCGTGAACATCAATTCCAGCAAGCATTCTATCAGCTTGTCTTGGATTACAAAATAGCAATTTTCTATCTTTATTTGTGAAACAATCTACTGTAACTTCATCTCCTGGCAAATATTCACATATTATCATATCTTGCTCTTTAGCATAAAGTTCTAATTCTTGATTATTATTAACTTTATATGCATGTCTTCCTCCCTGATCGTCATCTTTTTTTACAAAAACAGGGAATTTATCAGCTTTATCTTTTTTATAAATTTCAGGAATAAAATTGTAAGCTTTCATTTTTTCATATGTCTTGCTTTTATATCTGCATAATAATGAAGTTTCATAATTAGAACATACTATTACAGCATTAATTCTATCTTTATTTTTTTGCAAGAACAATGCTAAATCTTCATGTGTAGCAATAATAAATTTAAAATCATATTGCTTTATTTTTTCATTTAAAATTTCTATAAATTTTTCATCTTTAATATTTGGAATATCATCAATATAATTTTTATAAACATATATCCCATGGTTTTTATTTATTGAAGCACCCCAAAGTTCAAACTCATCATTATATCTTAAAGACATATTTATATCAGTTGAAGCTAAAGTTCCACAGTTTAATACTAACACTCTTTTTTTCATTATTGTTCCCCTTTATTTTTTAACTGATTTTTTCTATATTCATCAAAATCTATAGTTTTTCCAGTTCCTCTTGTTACTACTCCATCTTTTTTTACTACCTTATAAAACGTTTTAAAAAGAATTTTTAAATCATTTATAAATGTTATATTATTTACATATTTAATATCATACGCAAAACGTTCTTCCCAGTTTAAAGTATTTCTACCATTTATTTGAGCAAGACCTGTTAAACCTGGTCTAACATCATGTCTATGTCTTTCTGTTTCATTATAATATGGCAAATAGCATACGGCAAGCGGTCTTGGACCTATTAAACTCATTTCACCTTTTAAAATATTTACAAGTTCTGGCAATTCATCTAAACTAGTTGCTCTTAAAATTTTTCCAAATTTAGTAAGTCTTTCAGAATCTGGAAGTAATTTACCATTTTCATCTTTTTTATCAGACATACTTCTAAATTTATATAATCTAAATATCTTACCATCTTTTCCAGGTCTATCTTGTTTAAAAATTACAGGACTTCCTAGCTTTATTCTAACTAAAATTGTAACAATTAATATTATTGGTGATAAAAAAATTAATCCAAACAAACTTATTAAAATATCTAACAATCTTTTTACATATTTTTTATACATTTAAAATAATTCCTTAACTATTTTTATAACTCTATTTATATCTTCATCAGTCATTTTGGTATCTGAAGGCAAGCAAACACCTCTATTAAATAAGTCTTCACCAATGCTTATTCCAGAATCATTATGATTTATAAAATCATATTTTTCAAAAATTGGTTGCATATGCATTGGTTTCCATACTGGTCTTGATTCTATATTTTCTTTTTCTAAGCTTTCTATTATATCTAATGGTTTAACTTTAGAGTTTGGTTTTAAAGTTAATGCTGATAACCATTGATTTGATCTTTCATCTTCATTTTCTGGCATCATTTCTATTTCTTCTATATCTTTAAAGCCATCTTTATATTTATTGAATATCTCATTTTTCTTAATTATTCTTTGTTCTAAAACTTTCATTTGACCTCTTCCAATTCCAGCCAAAACATTACTCATTCTATAATTGTAACCAATTTCTGAATGTTGATAATGACGTGCTGGATCTTTACTTTGAGTTGACCAAAAACGAGCTTTATCTATTTTTTCTTTATCATTAGAAATCAGCATTCCACCACCTGTTGTTGTTATTATTTTATTTCCATTAAATGAAAGTGCACCAATCGTCCCATATGTTCCTAAATATTTTCCATTATATATTGTTCCAAGCCCTTCAGCAGCATCTTCTAATATTGGAACATTATGTTTGTTGCAAATTTCTAAAATTTTTTCCATTCTTGTAGCTCTTCCATATAAATGAACAACAATAACTGCTTTTGGTTTATATTTTTCAAATGCTTTTTCTAAAGCTTTTGGACTCATATTCCATGTTTGATATTCAGAATCTATAAATACTGGTGTTGCATTTTGATAAATAATTGGATTTACACTTGCTGAAAACGTTAAATCAGATACAAAAACTATATCATCTTTTTCAACTCCTAATACTTTTAATCCTAAGTGAATTCCAGCTGTTCCACTAGCTACAGCTACACTTGCTTTTACTCCTAAATATTCTCTTACAGATTCTTCAAATTTATTCAAATTTTCACCAACTGTTGATAACCAATTTGTATCAAAAGCTTCTTTTATGTATTTTTCCTCATATTTTTCCTCTGACATATGAGGTGATGCTAAATATATTTTTTTCATAATTCCTCCAAAATTAATTTAAAATTTCTTTTAAACATATCTGTTGCTCTTCATTTTCAAAATCCCATGTGTGAAATGCTCCACCTAAGCAATATTTCCAATCCTCACATTTATCACATTTTCCACATTTAAATTTTTCTAAATTTCTAAAAAATTCAAATTTATTTTCCCAAATTTCAACAAAATTATCTTTTCTAACATTTCCCTGTATCAATTCTGGTCTTCTTTCAACATTAGGACATACAAAAATATCGCCATTATAAAGAATGCTTCCAACTGTAAGTCCTGTATAGCACATATACATATTAGTTCTTACTTCTTTTTCATATTTTATTCCTAAAAAATGTGCACAACCATATGTAACTTCAAACTTTGATTTTTTTCTTTTTTCTTTTATAAAATTGATTAAATATTTATAATCTTCTGAATCTAACTCTAAATTTTTATTATCTTTAGCTCGTCCAATTGGATCTATATTTAGAATTCTCCATGAATCTATATTTAATTCTTTTACAACTTCATAAATTTTCTCTAGTTCATTAATGTTAGACTTATTAGTAACTGTAGTTATTTGCAATATAACATTCAAATCCGATTTTTTTACTTTTTTTATATTTTCAATAATTTTTGAATAGCAATTTAATCCTCTAAATTTATTGTGAGTTGATTCTAAACCATCAATACTTATTGACATTGTAGAAATTTCAGTTTCTTTAAAACTCTTTATTATTTCATCTGTTATTAAAATTCCATTTGTTGTAATACTCCAATAAAAACCAAGTTGTTTTGCATATTTCATAACTTCAAATAAATCTTTTCTAAGCAAAGGTTCTCCACCAGTAACATTAATTTGTATTTTTCTTGCATCATATTTTTCAGATATTGATTTTAAAGTATTTTCTATTTCTTGAGTTGTCAATTCAGCATTTATATTAACATTCTCTCCTGCTCTACTTCCACAATGTTTGCAATTAGCATTACATCTTAATGTCGCTTCCCAAAATAAATTTGTTAATCTAGGTTTTCTTGAAAGAACCTCTTTTTCTTTGTAAACAGCTTCAGCCTCACCATATTTAATTATTTCTTTGAACATATCTACCTTCTTAAAATAATGTTATTAAAAGTATATCATATAATGTTTTTGAATTTTCCTTGTTTGAAGATACTTCATTTATTACACTTTTTTCCATAATTGCTCCATAATAAGTTGTACTAAAAACTGGTAAAACTTTAAATAATATTCCTGAAAAAAATACTACAATAGCTACTGCTACTTTTTTCATATGTTTCATAATAAATTCTCCTTATTTTTTATTAACTTCTTCTGGTTCTTTAAAGGTTGGAACAATTTGCTTAAAGGTTTCTTTAATTTCTTTATTATCTGTATCATCTTTTTCTAATAATTTATTTAATGAATTTAATTTTTCTTGAACTTCTTGCATTGTTATATCTAAAGGTTCTGCAACAAAAATTTTATTATGTGCAGTTTTTTCTAGTCCTTCTTCTCCCATTAAAAGTTCTTCATAAAGCTTTTCACCAGGTCTTAATCCAGTAATTTTTATTTCAATATCTTCATTTGGTATATATCCTGAAAGCTTTATTAAACTTACCGATAAATCATAAATCTTAACAGGTTCCCCCATATCTAAAACAAATATTTCTCCACCATTTGCATAGGTCATTGCTTGCAATACAAGTTCAACTGCTTCTGGTATTGTCATAAAAAATCTTGTTATATCTTTATGAGTTACTGTTACAGGTCCACCTTCTGTAATTTGTTTTTTAAATAAAGGAACAACAGACCCATTACTTCCTAAAACATTTCCAAAACGAACTGCTGCAAATTCTGTTTTACTAACTTTATTTTTTGCTTGTACTATCATTTCACACATTCTTTTTGTAGCTCCCATTATGTTTGTTGGATTTACTGCTTTATCTGTTGAAATTAAAATAAATCTTTTTACTCCAAATTCATCACAAGCATTTGTAACATTATAAGTACCAAATATATTATTTTTTATAGCTTCTAATGGACTATTTTCCATTAGTGGTACATGTTTATGTGCAGCCGCATGAAATACTAAATATGGTTTATATTTTTCAAAAATTTGTCTTAATCTTTTTTTATCACGAACACTGGCAATTATTGCATCAATTTCTATTTTAGGAAATTTATATTTTAACTCTTGTTCAATGTCATATAAATTATTTTCATAAATATCTAACATTACAAGTTTTTGTGGTTTATATTTTGTTATTTGACGACATAATTCTGAACCAATAGAACCTCCTGCACCAGTAACTAAAATTACTTTATCTTTTATTAAATTTTCAATATTTTCATTATCTAATTTTACAGGATCTCTTCCTAAAATATCTTCAATTTCAACATCTCTTAAATTATCAAATATTTTCTTATTTCTAATTATTTCTTTCATTCCTGGAAGAATTCTTACTTTAGCATTTGTTGCTTGGCAAATATTTAATATTTCTTTTTTATTTTGACTATCTATATTAGCAATTGAAAAGAAAATTAAATCAATATTTTTTTCCTTGCAAATTTTTATAATGTCATTTCTATTTCCAATTATTTTAACACCTGATACTGTATAATTTAGTCTTTTTTGATTATCATCAATAATTCCGATAATATTATAATTTTCAGTCATTTTTGTGTGAATAGTTTTTATTATTTCATGAGCAGCATTTCCAGCACCTATTATAAGTAAATTTTTTTGATTTGTCTTATTTACATTTATTCCTCTATTTACAATATCATTAACTAATATGTACCTTATTACTAACCTATATGCTATCATCATAAGAGAAATAAATATACCAGCTAGAATAATTAATTTAGTTCTCTCTAGCATGAATATATGAAAAATTTTTCTTACAATAGCTATTATTATAGATGATACCATACAAAGCATAAAGTATATAAAATAATCTTTTCCATCTTCATATCTTATGATTGCCTTATATCTTCCAGCTAAATGAAAAACAATTTGGTACACTATTACTGAAACAATTATTGTTTGAGTAAGTCTTCTTACATAATACGCTTCTAATTTAAATACAGAATCAGTAATAAGCACAACTCCCAAATAATACGCAAAAGCAATACACAAAATATCTAATATAATTAATATAAAACTTCTATATTTACTTAATTTTTTTATTTTCTCCATAAGTCACCATTTTCTCTCAAAATCTTTCTTGATTCTATCATTAAAAGTAGTATTTTTCAATAAAAAACTCTCTTTTTTCAAAGAGAGTTTTTATATTATTTCATTAAATATTCTGGATGTGCAATATACCAATCTATTGTTTTAACAATTCCATCTTTAAACATTGTTTTTGGTTCCCATCCAAATTCATTTTTTAATTTTGTAGGATCAATTGCATATCTGTAATCATGTCCTTTTCTATCTTCAACATGTGAAATTAAAGTTTCTGGTTTTCCAAGTCTTTCTAATATTAATTTTACAATTTCAATATTTCTCTTTTCATTGTGCCCACCAATATTATATCTTTCACCTTTTTTACCTTGATGTAAAATTATATCAATTGCTTCACAGTGATCTTCAACAAATAGCCAATCTCTAATATTTAATCCTTCTCCATAAACTGGTAATGGTTTATCTTGAAGAGCTAAAGAAATCATGTGTGGTATTAATTTTTCATGATGTTGATATGGTCCATAGTTATTTGAGCAGTTTGTTACACTTACATTCATTTTAAATGTTTCTGCATATGCAAACGCTATTAAATCTGAAGATGCTTTTGATGCTGAGTATGGGCTATTTGGTTGAATTGGAGAAGTTTCTGTAAAATATCCTGTTTCTCCAAGTGTTCCATATACTTCATCTGTTGAAACATGTACAAATTTATTTGTACTACCTTCTCCCCAGAATTGTTTAGCAACTTCTAATAATGTATGTGTTCCAATTACATTTGTATGTGTAAATATAAATGGATTTTTAATACTATTATCAACATGAGATTCTGCTGCAAAGTGAACAACCGCGTCTATATCATATTTTTTGTATGTTTCCATTACAAAATCGAAGTCACATATATCACCTTGTACAAATGTTATTTTATCTTTTATTGCATCTAAGTTATGAATATTTCCTGCATATGTTAATTTATCAAATACAATTATATTGTATTTTCCTTCGTATTTTTTTACCATTAATTCTGCAAAGTTAGCTCCTATAAATCCTGCAGCGCCTGTTACTAAAATATTTTTCATATTTATTCTCCTTATTTTAAATTCTTAAATAAATCTGTTTTCTTTAATTCTTCTAAAGTTGGCCAAAGTCCATCTTTTTCAGAAGTTAAATAATCTTCAGGTTTCATTCCTGGAACTTCTGGCCATACAATTCCAATTTCTGGATCATTCCATTTTAATCCACCTTCTGCACTATGATTATATACATCATCACATTTATAACTAAATTCTGCTTCATCTGATAATACTAAAAATCCATGTGCAAATCCTCTTGGTATCATAAACATTTTTTTATTTTCTTCAGAAAGAATAACGCCTTCCCATTTACCATATGTTTTACTTCCTGGTCTTAAATCAACTGCAACGTCAAATACTTCACCTTTTATACATCTAACAAGTTTGGCTTGAGTATTTTCTTTTTGGAAATGTAGCCCTCTTAAAACTCCTTTTTTTGATTTTGATTGGTTATCTTGTACAAATTCATTTGTAATTCCAATTTCAGCAAAATCTGGTTTACTATATGTTTCCATAAAGTAACCTCTGTTATCTCCAAAAACTGTTGGTTCAATTACATAAACACCATCAATTGAAGTATCTATTCTTTTAAATTTTCCCATTTTTATTCTTCCTTTCAAAAATTATTTACTATATTTTTATATCAAAAAAAATTACTTTTTTCAATACTATACCTAAAATTTAAGCTGTAAAAAATTTTACAGCTTGAATTTTAATATTTCATTTGGACATACATTAATTTGCATTAAATAAATCGCTTTCATATATTTCTCTATATTGTTTATAATCTTGCTCTGCAATTCTTTTTAAATATTTTCCATATTCTGTTTTCTTATATTTTTCTGCTTCAACTAATAAATCTTCTTTTGAAATCCATTCATTTCTATATGCAATTTCTTCTAAACAAGCAATTTGTGTACCTTGTCTTAATTCTATTGCTTTTACATAGTCTGAAGCATCTGATAATCTGTCTGCAGACCCTGTATCAAACCAAGCATATCCATTTCCAAGAGGAATAACTTGTAATTTTCCATTTTCCATATATACTCTATTAACATCTGTAATTTCTAATTCTCCTCTTTCAGATGGTTTAATAGATTTTGCAATTTTAACAACTTCATTATCATAAAAATAAATTCCAGGAACAGCAAAGTGTGATTTTGGATTTTCAGGTTTTTCTTCTATTGATAAAGCTTTTCCTGTTTTATCAATTTCAACAACACCGTAAGATGTTGGATCTGCAACTTGGTAACCAAAAATAATTCCACCTTCTTTTAAATTACTTGCAGCTTTTAAAACTCTCTCTACTCTTGAACCATAAATCATGTTGTCTCCTAAAATTAAAGACACATTATCATTTCCAATAAAATCTTCTCCAAGTATAAAAGCATCAGCTAAACCTACTGGTTTTTCTTGTACTTTGTATTCTAACTTCATTCCAAATCTTGAACCATCGCCTAATAAATTTTTAAATGCTGGTAAGTGAACTGGAGTAGAAATTATTAAAACTTCTCTAATTCCAGCCATCATTAATGTAGATAATGGATAATAAATCATTGGTTTATCATATACTGGTAACATTTGTTTTGAAACTGCTAATGTTATCGGATATAGTCTTGTGGCACTACCACCTGCTAATATAATACCTTTCATTATTTTATTCCTCCTATTTTAATTCTTCTTTTAAATAATTTGCTAATGCATCTTCCCATTTACTTGGTATGATGTTAACGCTTTTTAATTTTTCTTTTGATAACATACTATTTTTTGGTCTATCTGATGAAGCTGGATTCATTTCTTTATATTCTTCAGAAGTTACAGGATGTACTTTTGTTTTTCTTCCTGCTAATTCCATTATTTTTACAGTAAAATCATACCATGTTGTAAATCCTTCATTTGTTGAATGATATACTCCATAAGCTGGTTCTTTTTCCATTATTTGTTCTATTATTTCACATAATGTTGTTGTAGAAGTTGGGCTCCCGTGTTGATCACATACAACTTTTAATTCGTCATGTGTTTCTGAAAGTTTTAACATTGTTTTTACAAAGTTCTTTCCTCCTAAGCCATAAAGCCAAGCTGTTCTTAAAATATAATATTTCTCAGCTTTTGCTGCATTTTCTTCTCCAATTAATTTGGTTTTTCCATATGCACTTATAGGTCCAGGAATCATATCTTCTGTATATATTTTTTCTACATCTAATTTTCCATCAAATACATAATCTGTACTAATATGAATAAATGTACTATCATTTTCCTTAGCAGCTTCTGCAATATTGGCAACTGCTAGTCCATTTACACTATTTGCTAAATCATAATTTACTTCACAACCATCAACATTTGTATATGCTGCACAGTTTATAATATAATAAGGACTTACTTCTTTTGCTTTTGCAAGTACTGCATCTCTATCTGTAATATCTAATGTTTGTAAAGTTGTTCCTACTACTTCATATTTTTTTTCTAATCTTTCTCTTAATTCTCCTCCAAGCATTCCATCTGCTCCGATTAATAAAACTTTTTTCATTTTTTCCCTTCCTCTACAAAAAATTTATATAACTAATATTTACCTTATTTTTAAGACATGTTTATTATAACACAGAAAACCTTGTTGTCAAAGGTTTTTACAAGGTTTTCACACTTTACACAAAATGTTCACATTGCTATTTTTTATATTTAAACATTTCATTTTACTTATATTAAAATTATTGGATTAACAGTAATTCCACCAATTAATGCAATTATACATAAGAAAAATAGTAATGTTTTTTTATAATTTTCATCATGAAATATCAAGAATAAAAATGATATTAAACATGCTTCAATCATAAATAACATCATATAGTTTACTGTTCTAAAGGCTTGAGGATATCCTATAAATCCAATTACAAGCATTAATAAAACAACAATTCTCATTGCTGATGTTACTGAAAATAACTTTTTATCAATATGTTTTATCATATAAAACATTATATATACACTTGCAAGTGATACTCCTGCAACGCCTCTTGAAAGTGATACATTTGAAAATAATGTAATTTTATTTATTGTATCAGGTAATCCTGACATACAAAATACTGTTTCTAAAACAGAAACAATTATAATAGGTAATAAAAATTCTATATGATCATCATTTTTATACATATAATATAATGCAATTAACATTGGTACTGGAAATGCTGATAAAAAACTTCCAAACAATGCTGTTTCTTCTCCCAAATTATTAAATGGTAAAAGTATATTATATAAATATGAATATAAAATAGATAATCCTCTTGTTTCATTTTCTATTACATCATTATAATTAAATGGAATTTTCATTCTTAAAATAACTGCACAAACAATTGAAATTACTGTTGCTCCAACAAGTAATCCTTCATTATTTTTTAAAGCTTTTCTATTTTTTATTAATATCCAAATAATTAATGCAATAAATACATATCCAAATGATATAGCATATCCAGTAAATGTAAATGCATATGCCACAATACTTATCATCATTCCTATAACATACCAGATTTTATTTTTACTATTTTCTTGATTTAATAATTTATTTAAAAGAACAACAATTAATTCTCCCCATATTAATGAATCTATTTTATTAAAATTCCATTGAACTGCACCAGAAAATACTACTACAATGGTTCCTATTATTGACATTCCCTGACTTTCATCTGTAATTACCTTAAATAATTCATATGTCACAAGCAAAAGTCCATAAAATTTCAAATTCCACCATAAAGATAAGGTTGTACTGGTATTTAATAGCCATTCTTGAATTCCAATATTACTTCGTAAATATCCAATAAATGTAGATAAAACTATCATGACAAATGATATCTTAAATCTATTTTCTACTATTATTGTATATAATTTTTTAAATCCTATTACAAAATGTAAACCTATAAATATATATATTCCACAAAGTGTTATGCTTCTTGGAATTGAAAATGCATTTCCTGAACTTACAAAAATAAATTCTGTAATACCTGCTAAAAGTATCGAGATTAATACTAATATAAAAATTTTTCCTTTTTCTTTTTCTGTTAATGTCTCATGTTTTATTTGCATTTGTTCTATTTCTTTTTTGTTCTTTTTGTTTCCCATTTTATACTCCTTCATTTGTATAAATAATTATTTCTTTTTATATGGTTTATTAGTTTGTCTTTCTCTTGCAATTCCCATATTATTTGATGGTACATCTTCTGTAATTGTAGAACCAGCAGCAATTAATACATCATCTCCAAGTGTAACTGGTGCAACTAAATTTACATTTGAACCAATAAATGCTCTATCTCCAATTATTGTTTTATTTTTATTTACACCATCATAATTACATGTAATTGTACCACATCCAACATTACAATCTTCTCCGATTTCTGTATCACCTAAATATATGAAGTGAGGTACTTTTGTTCTATTTCCAATTTTTACTTTTTTAAGTTCAACACAATTCCCTATTTTAACATCATTTCCAATTAAACAGCCTTCTCTTATATAAGCATTTGGACCTATTTCACAATTACTTCCTATTATAACTCCATTTTTAATTGTAGTATTGGGGTGAATTACAGTATCTACACCAATTATAACATTATCATGAATATATGTTGAACTTGCATCTTCTATTGTAACACCTCTTCTCATATGTTCAGCATTTATTCTCATTCTTAAAACTCTAGTTAAAAGTTCTAATTGAGCTCTATCATTAACACCTAAAATCTCTGTATTATCTTCAACAATAACAGCACCAGTTTTCAAACCTTTATCATTCATTATTTTTATAACATCTGTTAAATAATATTCTCCTTGTGCATTATTAGGTTTTATATCTTTTAATGCTGATAATAGTTCTTCTATATCAAAACAATAAATACCAGAATTTATTTCTTTAATTTCTTTTTCATACATATTTGCATCTTTTTCTTCTACAATTGCTTTTATGTTTCCACCTTCATCACGAATAATTCTTCCATAACCTGTTGGATTATCATATATTGCTGTTAAAAGTGTTGCATATTCTTTATTTTTAAAACTTTTTATAATTAAATTTTCTAAAGTTTCTTTTCTTATAATAGGTACATCACCATAAAGAATAACTACTTTTCCTTTTTTTCCTTCTAAGTATTTAGTTGCTTGCATTACAGCATGACCAGTTCCTAATAATTCATCTTGATATGCATATTTTACTGAATCACCTAAAACTTCCTCAACCTCTTCTCTTAAATGTCCTACAACAGTAACAATTTCATCAGAGCCAACTTTACTTGCAAGCTCTGCTACTCTTTTTACTAATTCTTTATCATATATTTTATGAACTAATTTAGATTTTTCAGACTTCATTCTAGTACCTTTTCCAGCAGCCATAATAACAGTCATTACATATTTTTCTTCACCATCAATAATCATAAAAAACACCTTTCTTAAACGATTTTAGTTTAATATATTATATTTAAAACATTTTATATTATTATTATTATTTAGTCAATTTATTTACTAACCCTTGTAATTGAAAGTCCATCACCAATTTCTAATATTTCTGTTTTTAAATTTGGATTTTCTGTTATTTCTTTAATGTATTCTCTTAAATGCCTTACAGCAGTTCTTTGTTTATGCTTATTATAGTCACTCATAACATATCCTTTATATAAAACATTATCTGCTAAAATTAAACCACCATTTTTGATAAGTCTAATTCCTTCTTCTAAAAATATAGAATATTTACTTTTGGCTGCATCAATAAAAACAATATCATATTCATGATTTAAAGTTGGGAGTATTTCAACTGCATTTCCTATCATGATATTTATTCTATCATTTACTCCTATTTTCTCTACATTTACAATCGCTTCTTTTGCTCTTTCTTCATCTAACTCAATTGTATCTATTACAGCATTTTCTGCATATTTTGCAAAACAAGATGCAGAATATCCAACTGCTGTTCCTATTTCTAAAATTCTTTTTGGCTTTTCTTCTTTTAAAATCTCTTTTATTTTTTCTAATGTATCATCCATTATTATTGGAATATGATTTTTTAAAGCTCTTTCCTTTACTATTTCAAATTGATCTTGATTAAACATTTTATTCCCTCTTTTATATTTTATTTCAAGCAAATTTATATCATAAAAGAAAAATTTTTTCAATTATTTACAATAAATTTGCCTTTTATGTAAATTCGTGTTATACTCTTATAAGTTTCAATCAAAATAATATTTTATGGAGGAGACTTGTATGCAGAATAACACCTTAGTATTTTCAGTAATCCAAAATGCATTGGGTCAATGCATCGATCCAATTGACCAGGCACTCATCTCAAGAGAAGCAAATTATGAATTCTTTTGCCTGGCAACGCCCACAGACTTAAATGTTTTAAGAGATATCGATTTCTTTCGGAATCATCAGAATGAATATCATTTCGTCCAGCTTGGCGAATATCTATCTTTTAAAAATCTGGTACTGGATAAACCATTTGTTGCATATACCAAAAGATCTTTGGGAAAGTGTAAAATGAGTGGATTGTCTATTCGTGAAATTGTTGCATACAAACCAGAATGATTCTCTAAAGTCATTCAAACGTCAAAAAACCGCATCCTAAAAAGGATGCGGTTCTCTCATTTTATCTTATTGATTAGCATTTTGTCTTGCTGCTCTTTCTCTATCTTTATTGTTTAAAATTTTCTTTCTTAATCTAATGCTTTTTGGTGTTATTTCTACTAATTCATCATCTTGAATAAATTCAATAGCTTTTTCTAAACTCATTTGAATTGGTGGAACTAAACGAAGTGCTTCATCAGAACCTGAAGCTCTAGTATTTGTTAAATGTTTTTCTTTACATACATTAATTGCTAAATCTTCACTTCTTGAGTTTAATCCAACAATCATACCTTCATAAACTTCAACACCAGGTCCTATAAATAAATCACCTTTATCTTGAGCATTATATAAACCATAAGTAATTGATTTTCCATTTTCAAAAGCAACTATTGTTCCTCTAACTCTTGCTTGAACATCCCCTTTATATGGCTCATAACAATCAAATATGTGATTCATTGTTCCTTCACCTTTTGTATCTGTTAAGAATTCTGTTCTATATCCAATAATTCCTCTTGCTGGTATTTTAAATTCTATTTTTGTATGTCCATCTTCTGCTGGTTCCATATTAAGCATTTCAGCTTTTCTTCTACCTAATTTTTCTATAACATTTCCAACACAATCATCAGGAACATTAACAACAAGTCTTTCCATTGGTTCACATTTTACACCATCTATTTCTTTAAAGATAACTTTTGGTCTTGAAACTAAAAGCTCAAATCCTTCTCTTCTCATTGTTTCAATAAGAACTGATAGATGAAGTTCTCCTCTACCTGAAACTTCAAATGAATCTGGTGTATCTGCTTCTTTAACTCTTAAACTAACATTTCTATCTAATTCTTTAAATAATCTATCTCTAATATGTCTTGATGTAACAAACTGACCTTCTTTTCCTGCAAATGGTCCATTATTAACACTAAATGTCATAGAAACTGTTGGTTCATCTATATCTACAAATGGTATTTTCTCAGGATGTTCATAATCACAAATTGTATCTCCAATGTTTATGTCTGCAACACCAGATAATGCAACTATATCTCCTGCATCTGCATGTTCAACTTCAATTCTTTTTAATCCATCATATACATAAAGTTTTGCAACTCTTGCATTTAAAACTTTATCTTCTGATTTACAGATTGCAACTGGCATGTTTAAATCTATTGCTCCTCTTTCTACTCTACCAATAGAAATTCTACCAATATAATCATCATAATCTATATTAGAAACTAGCATTTGCATAGTGCCATCCATATCACATGCAGGTGCTTCAATTTCATTTATTATTGTTTCAAATAAACATTCTAAGTTTTCACCTGGTTTATCTAAATCTAAAGTAGCTGTACCTTGTTTTCCTGAAGCATATACAACTGGAAATTCTAATTGATCATCATCAGCTCCAAGTTCAATAAATAAATCTAAAACACTATCAACAACTTTTAGTGGTTGTGCTCCTGGTCTATCAATCTTATTTATAACAACTATTGGTTTTAATTTTAATGCTAAGGATTTTTTCAAAACCTCTCTTGTTTGAGGCATTGCACCTTCAAAAGCATCTACTAATAAAACAACACCATCAACCATTTTTAAAACACGTTCTACTTCTCCACCAAAATCTGCGTGTCCTGGTGTATCTACTATATTAATTTTAATATCTTTATAATGAACTGCTGTATTTTTTGAAAGAATTGTAATTCCTCTTTCTTTTTCTAAATCATTAGAGTCCATAACTCTTTCTGCAACTTGTTCATTTGCTCTAAAAATACCGCTTTGTCTAAGCATAGCATCTACTAAAGTTGTTTTTCCATGATCAACGTGTGCAATTATTGCTACATTTCTAATTTTTTGGTTATTCATTTTTATTTACCCCTCTTATTCAAAGATTTACATAACATTTTCTTTTATAACCATAATATTATATATCTATAGTTGTATTTTGTCAATGATTGTACGAATTTATTTTTATTAACTAAAAACGCCCCACCATCATTCGATGGCGGAGCGCAGAGACTACGATTATTTGGATGATTTACTACTTCCTCCTCTTCCAAGCAATCTTACGAATATGTTAATCATATCCAAGTACAATCCAGCACAGCTATCCACAGCATTCTCAAAAGTTTTCCTTTTCTTCTGAGCAAGTGCCCAATCATAGCCAACATACCCACAAAACAGAATCACAATGGCAAAATCCCAAAGTGTCGGAATGTGAATACCAAACAGCAACATGATACATTCAATGATAATTGCAGCTGTCAAACAAATAAACAGCGTTTTGCCCATAGACAAAAACACATCAGGTTTGACGGTAGAAAAACCAATCATAAGCAAAGTCACAATTACCGTGATTACACATGCATTCAGAATTGACACGTTACTAAACTGTGGTACGCTGATGGCAAGCAAAGTTCCTACTGCAAATACAATGAGGTGATACCCCAAAAGTGTGAGCCCGATTCCATTTTTCATATGACAGATGACAATTCCAGCAATTGCCACCACGAAATATGCAATAATGAAAATAATCGGGCTCGATTCATACAAGCCAGTAAAAAATTCGCTAGTACAGGCACACATCACCGCATTGATGATGAATCCCCACAGCAAAACAAATCCAATACTCAGATTGTATGCCCGTGCCGACATTTGTTCACGTTCTGAATAAGCCTTGTGTGAACTGTAGTTACTTGTGTAGTTCTCTCTCATAAAAGTTCCTCCTGTCATACTATAAATGTTGTTTTAGTGAGAATATCTCACAGTTACTTTGCTATTATAGCATATATTTATATACTATACAATATTATTGACATAATTTCCCTATACTATACTAGCTGTGTAACTCGTTAATGTTCTTTACTTGTCAAAGAATGAATATGAGAGGATAAACTATGAAAACAATGCAGAACAAAGTAACTAACAACAAAGCAATCGAAAAAGATATCACAAAACCATCTTTTCCGATTGTCACAGAAACAGTTTTCTTTTATGGAAAATGTACACAATTTTGTAACTATGAATTAGGAGTCACTGGCAAATTTCAGGCAGATTCTGGCAAGCTTGAAGTAAAATTTCCTTTCAAAAAAGGTGAATATCTTTCTTTTGTAGAGCTTTTCAGAAGAAGACAAATCGCATTTGTGAAACAACCTAATAAAAATTGCCCTTTACCAATTAACGATCCAAACTGGCATAAAAAACAGATCAATTCAAATAAAGACATTCCATCTGTTTGTCAGGATCTTTGTCATTATGATGAAGAAAATGAATACTTAACAATCTCAATGTCTATTGGCAATGACTATGCTCTGAATTATGGAACATACATTAAAACCAGAGCCTTTCTTGTTATATTTCTTTACTTGATAAAAGTAATATTTGTTCTTTTAATAAATTACTTACTTTATCTTCATCTTCTTTTTCAACTTTTTTATTTGCAAATTCTGATAAATCTAATGGTTTTCCATATATAATTGCATTTTTTGTAAATGGCTTTGCAGGTCCTACAATTCCTATTGGAACTATTTGAGCTCCTGTTTTTAATGCCATATATGAAGCACCATTTTTTATAGCTCCTTCATTTTTTTCAAATCCATTTCTTGTTCCTTCAGGGAAAAGACCAATGCATCCTCCATTTTTTAAAGTTTTTAATGCTGTTTTTAAAGATGATATATCTTTTGAATCTCTTTTTACATAAATCCCTTCAAAAAGAACTCCTAATAATGCAAATAATGGATTTTTCTTCAATTCTTCCTTTGCCATAAATCTCATATGTCTTCCTGCAGTTGCAACAATTAATGGTGGATCTAAATAAGTTCTATGATTTCCACAAAATATTACTGAACCTTCTAATGGTACATTTTCTTTTCCCATTATTTTTACTCTATATACGATTTTGCAATATGTATATATGCAACCTCTTACAAATACTCTTCCTATCTTTTTTAAAAACTCTTTCATTATTCTCCTTTTCCTTTTGATTTTACTATTTCCACAATTTTATCTACTACTTCTTCAATAGTCATATTAGTAGAATCTACATATACAGCATCGTCTGCTTGTTTTAATGGAGCTACTGGGCTTGTTTTATCATTATTATCTCTAAATTTTATATTTTCTAAAATTTCTTCATAACTGATTTTAATGCCTTTTTCTTCATTTTGTTTCATTCTACGATTTGCTCTTTCTTCTGCACTAGCATCTAAATATATTTTTACATCTGCATTTGGAAATACATTTGTACCAATATCTCTTCCTTCCATTATTATATTAGAATTTTTTCCCATCTCTCTTTGAAGTTCTACCATACGCTCTCTTACTATAACTATATGTGAAACTTGAGAAACAATTTCATTTACTTCTTTTTCTCTTATTAACCCTGAAACATCTTCTCCATTAAGAAAAAATTTATCTACATCATCAATTTTATTTTGCTCAATTTTTATGTTTTTTAGCATTTCTGCAATTTTTTCGGTTTCATCTAATTTAATATTATTTCTTATCATGTAAAGACTTGCACATCTATACATTGCACCTGTATCTATATTTATTAAATCTAGTTTTTTTCCTGCTAATTTTGTTATTGTGCCTTTCCCACTTCCAGCTGGTCCATCTATTGCTACTATAAATGACATTTTTATTTCTCCTTTTATTTAAAACTATTTAGAGTTTTTATTATCTTTATTATAATTTACACCTTTTACAATAATTTCCATACTAAGCACATTCATAGCTGTTAAATTTTCAATCTCTCTTATTATTTTCTTCTTTAATAAAAGCATTGTTTCATTAATATTATATCCAAATTCTATTATAACTTCTATATAAATATAAATTCCATCATTAAAACCTTCGTGTTTTTTTACTATAGTTCTATATATTTTATTTACGCCTTTAGTTTTGTCTGCAACACAATCTATAATTTGTTTAAATACTGTATCTGAAATTTTAAAATTTCCCATATAACTAAATGTAGGTCTTATAATTGATTTTTCAGAAACATATGGCACATTCCCTTTTCCAGTTGATTTAAATATTTGAAGTGGATCTAATAAATAACCTGAAAAATCTTTTTTTATTGCAAATGTTGGAACTGGTATAACATGTTTTCCTTGAGTAACTCTCACATTTCTAGCAGTTGCCATTTCTTCTTCAGTTGCAACATCTGTTATATATATAGTTTCAGAAACTGGTGGAAATCCAAGATTACTTGCTATTCTACTTACCATTTCATCTGAAGTTCCAAGTATTAAGATACTTTCAGGCTTCTTCTTTTTTATTACTGTTTGTATTTCCTTTTTTCTATCTTCATTTTGAAATAATGCATTTCTTACAGTTTCAATTTTAGTTGGAGCCTTTTTGGCAGAAATTCCAGCTAATACTTCATTTCCACTAATTAAAAGTCCATCATCTATTATATAATTGATTCCTCTTTCATTGGCAACCATTTGAGCTCTATAACTTTTTCCTGTTCCAGAAGGTCCAACAAAAGCATATACTTTCATTTTATGTGTATCAAATAGCATAATTATCTCCTACAAAATTTCTTTGTTTGTTATTATATCAAATAAAGAAAAAAAAGTCTAGTAAACAATTATAAACGTAAAGAAATCCCCAGAAACCATACATGGCTTCTGGGGAAAAGTTCAATATATTTATTTATGCTCTAATACTATTACTCTTTCCGAAGCAGTGGAGCAATAACACCAGCAACATTCCTGAAGTCTGTGGTAAGCGGATTAAACTTTCGAAGTGCAGTAATCGCTTTAAAAACCTTCTGCGGTTCCACATATACAAATTTTCCACCTTCAATAAACTTTACAACTCCGAGTTCAACAACTTCAGGCGAAAGAACAACATTAGGATAAGCATCACGCACACGTGCATTCAATCTATCCCAGTCATCGTGCAGTTTCTGAGTTTCAGTCTTTCTCAGCTCATCAATATCCACAGTTCCATTATTTTGCTCGATAACAGCTTTGAATTTTTCATCAATATCGAGCAAACTGTATACCAGCAAATCTGTAAGTAAATGCCAAAAGTATCCTTTGTAAAAAGCATTTGTCCTATCTTCTTTAGACAAATCTTTCCAAAATTCCCATACTCCTGGCTGACTGCTTGCACCATAATGCAAGCCTTCAAGACTACCAATTTTCTCTTTCTGTCCAATCCGAGTTACAAGAACATCGTACTCTGGCATTTCAGGTGTTTTCATAGAATTATACTTTTCAAGTGCACCATCTTCTCCATACATTTTGTAATGTTTTTTCAAAATATCTGGTGCTTCTACACCACGTAGAAAAGTTAAATTCTCCCGAGCTTCAGGTCGACATGCTGCATAATGAATGTAGTATCCAGGCATATATATTCTCCTTTCTTTACACACGCACTAACTAAAAAGTAGTGCTAACAACATTTACAACGCAAGTAGTATAACAGCATTTTTTTTCATTGTCAACATACTTTTAATATTTTATTCTTGCTTCAAATCTCCACTTAGCAAGTCCACTTTTTATTTTGGTTTGTGACTCTCCAAAATATGTATTTTTTAGAATATAAAATTTTTCTCCACTTCTAAAACTTGTTGTAAAAATAAGTAAAACTAAAAATACTAATATTAAAAGTTTTACAATTAACTCTTTTTTATAATTTTTCATTCTTTCACATCCTTACTTATAAAATAAAAATATATATTTATCACAATAAATAACACTATATAAATTACAACTAACGGTTTTAAAATAAATATTATGAAAAAGCCAATTAATTTTGAATGATAAATAACTTTACCTTTTATACTAGATTTTAAAACTTCTTCATCATTTATATTATTTGCATCACCTTTTAAAATAAACCCCTTTTCTGTCTCGCCTACAATTCTATGTGTTACAAACGAATTGTCTAAATCTTTATATGTAACTATATCATTCTTTTTATAATTCTTATCTTCAGTAATTACTATTAGTTCACCACTCCTTATTTCTGGTTCCATGCTTCCTGATGTAACTATAAAAAATGATTTTCCAAATATTTTTATCAAATCTTCTTTTAAAATTATTTTTGAGTAAAATATATTAAAACCTATAGTTACTATAAAAATAATTAATATTATACTTATTAAAATTTTTATTTTCATTTTCCTCCTTTAGAGGGTAAAACCTTCTGCTAAAAACATATCTCAATTTATTCTTAGCAGAGGGTTTCATAAATCCCCCTGCTTTTAATATATAAAGTTTTATAAGATTTTATTGGCAATAATCATCTTTTGTACTTGTATAGAAAGGTAATTTTGCTTATACATTGGCTTGTTTTCCAATTATTTGGATATTAAAGCCACATTCTAAAGATGAACTTTTATTGTTCAGATTTAAAGTTCCATCTTCGCTATCTATCAATGTCTCATCTGTTTCATTAAAAGGCCAATTCCAATGAACTACTACTATTCTTTTTTGATTATTAGCTTCAACAGGAATTATTCCATTTAAATTTTCAACTGCTATTTGAGAAAATGAATTTTTTTCTTCTGTTTTTATACTATTTCCTTTTTCATCTTTTGTTTCTGCATAAAATTTCATATTTCTTGGAATATTCATTTCATTTTCTACAATAATTTGATATTCAACTGGAACCTCAGAATCAGTAGCATCTACTTCAATTTCAAATTGACCACTAGAGCCAGGAGCAATCTTTTCTGTTGATAAATTTACATTTGCACCTGCATTTTTAGAATTGAAATTCCATCTAGCAATACTCTTTTGAACAGAACCTATGTTTATAGATTTATAATACCTAGCAAATGTATAGCCAGCTAAAAACATAGTTAGAATTAATGATATACAAATTAATACTCCTATTACTCTTTTATTAATTTTCATTAAACCTCCTTTTTTATAAAATTTAAGTTAAATATTAAAACTGCATAAAAAAAGAGAATATATCTTTATGTTTTTATTTAGGGGCATAAAAAACAAACTATCACTTGAATTTTTTTATTTTTCCGTGCTTGGGGGCGCAACAAAAAAAGTTTAATTTTAATATTTAATTTTATTTTTTGGAAATCTCTAAATACCAGAACGGTATTTATTTTTTTAGATTATTAAATACAGTTAAAATATTTAACTTGTTTGGAATTATAACATCATATTTTTACTTTGTAAATACTTTTTTAAAATTTTTTTCAAAAAATTTAAGAGAATGCATTTTTATGCATTCTCTTTGCTTTTTATTTTGTTATCCATTTAACTAAATTTAAGTTTTCTGAATCCATTAACATTTCATGTTTTGGCATAACTCTAAATGTATATCCAAAGTTACCACCAGTTTTTAAATCTATTACAGCTTCATAACTATATCTATGTTCTTCCAGATTTTCAGAAATTTTATTCATTGTACATGTATAAACATTTCTAACGCTTCCATTATCTAAAAATTGTCCAAAATATACTTGAATATCTGTATTAGCTTCATCTATATTTGGAAGATAAACTTCACAATTAACAGTTATTTGTGTTCCTGCTACTAATTTAGCATTATCAACATTTCTATCTTGTTTTATTTCTATTTTATCCCAATTTTCTTTTACATTTTGTTTCCATTTTGTAAATCTACCAACTCTTTCTAAATCATCAAAGTAAGCTTTTTTCAAATTACAAAGTGGCATATAAAGATCATTTACATAGTCTGTAACCATTCTTGCTGTACTATATTTTCCACCTGTTGTTCTTATTGAGTTCTTCATGTACGTTAACCATTCTTTAGAAACTCCATTTTCATCTTGATTATAGTATGCTGGAATAATTTTATTTTCTAATGTGTGATACAAACTGTTACTATCAGCTTTATCTTGTTCTTCATATGAATCATACTGTGCATTAGTTCCAATTGTCCATCCATTTGTTCCATCATATCCTTCACACCACCATCCATCTAATACACTAAAGTTTACAACACCATTTACTGATGCTTTTTCTCCTGATGTACCAGAAGCTTCCATTGGTCTTCTAGGATTATTTAACCACACATCAACACCACTTATTAAATATCTTGATACTCCAATATTATAGTTTTCAACTAAGAATATTTTTCCTTTAAATTGTGGCATTAAAGAAATTTCATGTATATATTTAATTAAATCTTGACCTTCTTTATCAGCAGGATGCGCTTTTCCAGCAAATACTAATTGAACTGGTCTTTTTTCATCATTTAATATTTGTGTAAGTCTTGCTATATCTTTAAATATTAATGTTGCTCTTTTATATGTTGCAAATCTTCTTGCAAATCCTATAGTTAAAGCTCTTGGATTTAATTTATTAACAACCTCTGCTATTTGATCATATCCAATTCCACTATTAACATATCTATCTGTAATGTTTTGTTTTAAAACACCCATCAATTTTTCTTTTCTTGCAATATGCTCAGCCCATAATTTATCATCTGGTATAGTATCAATTTTCTCCCATGTTGAATCAAGTTCAATTTTATCTTGCCAATATGGTGGTAAATATTCATTAAATAATTCTTTTATATTTGGTGCAAGCCAAGAACAAGTATGAATACCATTTGTTACATAAGTAATTGGTGACTCATCTTCTGCAATATTTGGCCATACATCACTAAATAATTCTCTTGAAACTTCACCATGTAATTTACTTACACCATTTTTCTTACCTGCAACTTTTAATGCAAGAATTCCCATGTTAAATCCAGGTTCTAAATCTTCTCCTGGCATACCCATTTTCAAGAATTCTTCTTTAGAAATTCCAAGTGTATCCCAAAATCCATTAAAGTATTTTTCAACAAGCCATAAATCAAATATATCATTTCCTGCAGGAACTGGTGTATGTGTAGTAAACACGGTTTTTACTGTAGCTATTTCTCTAGCCATTTCAAAAGAAATTTGTTTTTCTTTCATTATATTTTTTATTAATTCTAATATTAAGAATGATGAATGTCCTTCATTCATATGATATACAGAAGGTTCATAACCTAAAGTTTTTAATAATTTAACTCCAGCCATACCTAAAACAATCTCTTGACGAATTCTCATTTCTTTATCTCCACCATATAAGCGAAGTGTAATTCCTCTAAAGTCTTCATCATTTTTTTCTATATCAGAATCCATTAAATAAAGTTTTATTCTACCAACATTTATTTGCCATAATTTTAAATATAATGTTCTTCCATCCATTGGAATATCAATTATTAAATCATCTCCCATATTATCTTTTACAGTACTTATAGGTAAATTATATAAATCAATATTATGATATTCTGAACATTGTTCTCCACGAGAATTAATTCTTTGATGAAAATATCCATTTTTATATAATAATCCAACAGCAACAAAAGGTAAACCTAAATCACTTGCTGATTTTAAATGATCACCTGATAGAATTCCAAGTCCTCCTGAATATATTGGTAATATTTCATCTAAACCATATTCAGCAGAAAAATATGCAATTAAATCATTTTTATTATTTGGATAATTTTTATTGAACCAAGTATCTGAGCTATTTAAATAGCTGTCATAATTGTTAACAACTTTATCATATTCTTTTAAGAATTTTTGATCATTAACAATTTCTTCAATTCTTTCTTGACTAATCATTTTTAGAAATTTAACTGGATTCTTTTCGCTACATTCCCATAAATCGTTGTCTATTAGTTTAAATAATCTTAAAAATTCTGAATTCCAAGACCACCATAAATTATTAGCAATTTCTGAAAGTTTTGCTATTCTCGCTGGAAGTTGTGGAACAACTGTTACTCTATTGAATATATACATTATATATTCCTCCTTCGTATTTTTTAAAATTTAATTCTTCTGTTATCATAATAATTATTATCTATTAAAATCATTTTTTTGTCAATTATTTTCTAAGATTTATTCCTACTTTTATAACTAATCTTTTCGTTTTACATGAACTTTATTTTTTTATTACTTTTCTGTAACATTATAGTTTATTTTATAATTCTATTATATAATGAACTATATTATGGGAGGTTTTTTATATGAAATTAAATACAAATAAAAGGATAATGCTTTGCTCAAAAGCTTTATATTCAGAGCAATTAAACTGTTATGCAACATTATGTGAATGTTATCAAGCTTTAGCTAAGAAATTAGGATCTAGAGCAACTTCTTTAGATGTTCAAAAAAGATATTCAAAATATTTAACTTTAGCGTCAAGTGGTGATTTAAGTTTTTTAGAAAAAGAAAATAATTACATATTTTCAGAAACTTATCAAGGTGCTAGATTTCAACATACTGAATCACAAATATTTAAAGAATATGCTGAACAATGTAAAAAGCTTCGCCAATTTAAAGATGGTGCTGCTATACTTGCAGATGCTTTTTGTGAAGATGGACCACCTTACCAAGATGCTTTAGATAATTATTCTAAATATATGAGAAAAACATCAAAAGAAACAAGAAATTTTGATAAAGAAATTTCAGCACACTCACCATCATATATTGGTCATAATTATTATATAAAAAGCCATAATGCAATAAAAACAATAAAAGGTATAGATGCTTCTCATTTAGATGGGCTACCTATTTCATTAGAGCTTGCTCCTGAGCAATTTGGTGCCAATATTTCAGGTTTTACTACTATGGAAAAATTAATGGAAACAACAAAACAAGATGCTCATCAAATAGATACAAAAGAAGAACTTTTAGAATACTCAAAACGTCCTAATATAATTCAAGAAACAGGTTATAGATTTTTTGCTAAAAATCAAAGAGGACTAGCACTATCTCTTGCAGCTATGGTAGCAATTGGAGCAGCTGCTGGTATTACTTCTCAGATAAAAACAGCTCATGATTATAATAGTCTAAATATAGATACTTTAAGTGAAAATGGATATAAATCAGATTTATCTAATAAAACTATTGCTTCAATTCAAAATGTTGAAAAAACATTAAAAGAATTGCAAGAACAAAGTACAATCCCAACTGAAGATCAATTACGTGATGTTGGCACTACATTAGACGATTTATTTGATGATATTATTCAAGAAAAATTAACACCTTCATTTTTAGAAGCGCATCCAGAAGCAAAAGATATTAATGTTGAACATTATTATAATTATCAAGATCCAGAAGCCCAATATAAAGCTGTTATAATAACATATACAGATAGCGAAGGTAATAAAAAAGAAGAAAGAGTTACTAATTTTTCTACTGCAAGTTTGTTTTCTTCACATGATATGGAAAAGGTATTTGAACATGAGTATGATATTGATGGGTCATATGGCGATATAGGAAGCATTTTCTCTACACCTGGTAATTATATTGAAAATGGAAAAGATGTTAAAGATGTATTAAAAGGATATAGTAAAAACCTTGAGTTTATGAAACATCTTTCAGCAGTAGAATTAAATTATAAAGATGGTAATTTATTTGGAATTATGCCTTCTTCAATAAAATCAGATATTCCTGAAAAAACAGATAAATCTTCTCAAGATAATAGAAATGTTGATGATGAAGAAAGATAAAAAGCCGAGAATAAAATTCTCGACTTTTTTATTATGTTCATATTTTGAATCCATATGGTAATAATTCTTTCATTGTATATTCTTCAACTTTTTTATCATATACTGTATATATTTTAAAGTTTTCATCTACAAATTCACTCATAAATTGTCTACAATATCCACAAGGTAAGCATTGTTCTGGTGCTTTATCTTTTGGTCCTCCAATTACTACTATACAATCAAATTCTCTTTCACCTTCTGATATTGCTTTTACAAAAGCTGTTCTTTCTGCACAAATACTTTGAATTCCAGAATTTTCAATATTACATCCATAATATCTTTTTCCATTTTTACATCTTAAAGTTGCACCTACAGTATATCCTGAATGTGGCGCATATGCCCTTGTTCTAGCATCAGTTGCAAGCATAATTTCATCTTTTATATTAATCATGTTTACCTCCTATTTATATTTCTTAATGTTTACTAGCAATTTTCCACTTTTAGTTTCTTTTTCTATTCCTTCAAAAATAAATTTTCCTTTTCCTCTAATTGTTATTATATCATTTAATTCTATTTTTTTGGAAAATTTAAATTCATTAATTGAATTCACAAAAACTCTTCCCATTTCAATTATCTCATTTGCCTTAGTCCTAGAACATTTTGTAAGTTCAGATACAAAATTATCAAGCCTCATTGAAGAAATAATTATATTAAAATCTTCATATTCATTTTCTATAATTTCAATATTATTTATATTTTCTATACTAATAAGTGATTTTCTAAATCTAGTTAAATCTTGAAGCCCTTCTTTTAAATATTTAGATACTTCACATAAAGATATAATATCAGCACCAGTATCTGTTACTAATATATCTCCAAACTTTTCTCTTTTAATTCCCAATTTCATTATGCCACTTAAGAATTCTCTATGTTCATAACTAATATTATTTGGTAACTTTATTCTTATAACTTCTAAAATCTTACTATAATTTTTTTCTACCATTTCTTTTGAAAGTTTTTCAGGATAGAAAATTATAAGATTTCTATCAGCCTCTTCTCTTCCACCATAAATTATATAATTATTAACTTTTTCTTCACTAAGCATTTTCTTTATAATTGCCAAACTAGAAATATCTAAAAAATCTGTATAAGTAATTTTATTTTTATTTATACAAAATCCATATTTATCAATAACTTTAGCAACTAGTAATTTGTTTTCATTATCTTTATATTTTTCTCTTGATTTTTCAAACATCTTACAATACTTCCTACATCTAATCCATACTTTTCTTCAATTTCATCAACACTTCCATGTTTAACAAATTCATCTGGATAAGCAAATTTTTCAAACTCAACATCTATTTTATTTTCAAAAAGCAAATGTTCAACTAAATCACCAAGTCCTCCAATAACAGTTCCATCTTCTATTGTTATAACTTTTTTTGCACCAACTACATTTTTTAAAATTGTATCATTATCAAATGGTTTTAAAAATCTTGCATTTATAACTGTTGGAATGATTCCACTTTTTTTTAATTCATCTGAAACTTGTATTGCTTTTGAAACCATTTTTCCAATAGCAATTATTACAATATCTTTTCCTTCTTCTAAAACTTCTGCTTTTCCATATTTTATTTCATCACATTTTTCAAAAGAAATTTGCTCTGTGCCACGTGGATATCTTATTAATACTGGTTTATTTAAATTAATTGCAAAATCTAGCATATTTTCCAATTCACAAAAATCTTTAGGAGCCATAATATTGAAATTTGGAATTGTATTTGTAAATGCCATATCAAGTAATCCTTGATGAGTTTCTCCATCATTTCCAACTATACCTGCTCTATCTGCACATATTACAACTGGTAAATTTTGAATTGCAACATCATGAACTAATTGGTCATATGCTCTTTGAATAAATGAAGAATATAGTGGTACTACTGGTATTAATCCAGATTTAGCCATTCCTGCTGCAAGCCCTACTGCATGTTGTTCTGCAATTCCAACATCAAAAAATCTATTTGGGAATTTTTTGGCAAATTCTGTAAGTCCTGTTCCATCTGTCATTGCAGCTGTTATTGCAACAATCTTTTTATTATTTTTTGCAATTTCTATTAATTTATCACCAAATACTTTAGAATAATCTTTTTTCCCTTTACCTAACTTTTCTCCAGTTTCTATATTAAATTTCGATGTACTATGAAATCTATCTGGATTCACTTCAGCTGGTTTATAACCTTTTCCTTTTTTAGTTAATACATGTACTAAAATTGGTCCTTCTTGTTCTTTACAAATTTTAAATATATCTTCAAGTTTTTCAATATTATGACCATCAACAGGTCCTAAATATCTAAAACCAATATCTTCAAAATACATTTTAGGAATTACTAATTGTTTTATTCCTCTTTTAGTTCTTTGAACTAATTTTACAACTTTTTTCCCTACAAGTGGAATTCTTCCAATAATTTTTTTACCTTTCAAACTACTATTTACATATACACTTTTTGTTCTTAGTTTTGAAAGCATCATTGAAATTCCACCAACATTTTTAGATATGCTCATTTCATTATCATTTAAAATAACAATCATATTAGTATTACTACTACCAACATCATTTAAAGCTTCTAATGCCATGCCACCAGTTAATGCTCCATCACCAATAACTGCAATAATTTTATTATTTTCTCTTTTTATATCTCTAGATCTTGCCATTCCTAGTGCAACAGATATTGATGTGCTACTATGACCTGTATTAAAATTATCATAAACACTTTCTGTTGTCTTTGGAAATCCTGCTATTCCATTCATTTTTCTTAAAGAATCTAATTTATTTTTTCTACCAGTTAAAATTTTATGTACATAAGTTTGATGTCCAACATCCCAAATAATTTTATCTAGTGGTGTATTAAATACTGAATGAAGTGCTATTGTAAGTTCTGTAACACCTAAATTTGAAGCAAGATGACCTCCTGTTTCTGATACTGTATTTATTACTTTTTCTCTTATTTCTTTTGCTAGAATCTTTTTATCTTCAATACTTAATGGTTTTAAGTCCTCTGGATAATTTACTTTTTCTAAAATCATAATTCAACTTCCCCACAATTTAATTTCTATAACATCAAAAATGCCATTAATGATGTTAATAGTGGCACTGTTATATTATCTGTACCTTTTATTGAAATTGCTTCTATAACTGTCATTAATGAAGCAATTAATATTGATTTTATTGCAATATATTCAGATGCACTATATTGCAAAAATCCAGCTATTATTAATAAAGTTACAAAAAACATTGTCATAGAACCTGCAACTGTTTTTTTATTTCCAAAAACTTTATATTCTGGACTTTTTACTGATTGACCAATTACAGCAGCTAATCCATCTCCATATCCCATAACAGCAATTCCACATAAACCAATTAATGGGTTTTTTAGAGGTCCAAAAGTAATTAGTGACAATACCAATAAAGAAATGGCATAGTATACTGTCCCCATACTTTCTTTATTTTCATCTCCTACTTCTCTTTCCATAACTTTGATTAAATTCATTTTATATGAAGCATAATTTATAACAACAAATATTGCTGGCATCAAAGCAGCAATCCATGCACTTTCAAAGAAAACCATTGCTATAATCCACCAATTTGAAAGCATTATATGTATAAATTTCCTACTTGCCTCTTTTCCTGCTTTTTCAAATAATCTTCCTGATAACATTATTACTGCAATAAAAGCAATAGAAACAACTAAACCAAATATGTTATTCATTTCTTTTCTCTCTTTCTGACAAATTTGTCATAAAATAATCTATTCAATTATACAAGAAAAAGTGCCTTTAATAAAGCACTTTTTACATTTTTCACATATATTTCACAATATCTTTTTTATTTCCTCATGTCTTTTTACTTTGCCTGTTGTTGTTTTTATCATTTCTTCATCTGTTACTATTATATCTCTAATATGTTTATATGGTGGCATATTTTTATTTATTTCTGATACATATTTTTTCATATGATCATATATTTCTTTTTCTTGAACATATCCAATAATATCTTTCATTGCATCTTTATCATAAACAATTTTCACACAAACATCTAAATCACCATCTTGAGTTGGTTTTCCATAAATCATACTTTCTTTTACTCCTGGTATATGACTTATTAAAATTTCTAATTCTTCTGGATAAATATTTTTACCATTTTTTTGAACTATAACGTTCTTTTTTCTTCCAGTTATATAAAGAAAGCCATCTTCAACATATCCTAAATCACCAGTATGGAACCATTCTCCTTCAAAAACTTCTTCTGTTGCACTATTATTTTTATAATAGCCTAACATTACACTTGGTCCTTTAACTACAATTTCTCCAATTCCCATTTCATTTTTATTTTCAATTTTTAATTCAAGTGATGGTAATACTTTTCCAACAGTTCCGCTTTTTATTGCATGATCATTTTCAACAGCAATTACTGGTGATGTTTCTGTTAAACCATAACCTTGATATACTTGAAGTCCAAGTCCTGATAAAGATTTTGCGAGAGACTCATCCATTGCTGCTGCACCACTTACTATTAATCTAATATTTCCTCCAAGGGCTTCATGTACTTCTTTAAATACTTTTCTTTTTAAATTTATATGGATTTTGTCTAAAACATTAGTAACTTTTATCATATTATTAACAAGTTTTATTTTTCCTTGCTTTTCTATATTTTTCATTATTCTTTTATATATACTCTCTAATATTAAAGGAACACATACAAGTACTGTTGGCTTATATTCACAAAGATTTTGCTGAATATATTTTAATCCATCACAAAAGCACATATATCCACCAATAAATACTACAACATGGTTTATTGTTGATTGGAATGTATGATGAAAAGGAAGAAGAGCAAGCATACCATCATTTTCATCAAATTTTATAACTTTAAGTAAATCCATAACATTAGAGCAAATATTTTTTTGAGAAAGCATTACAGCTTTAGAAATTGAAGTTGTTCCTGAAGTAAATAACATTATTGTCATTTTTTCTGAATCAACTTCAGTATCTAAATAACTTCTATCACCTTTTTCTAATAGTTCATTTCCTTTTTCTATTATTTTTTTATAAGAAATAAATCCATCTTTATCTTCTTCTAAATCAAAACATATAAAAATCTCAATTGAAGATAATTTTTCATCTCTTATTTTTTTCATAATATCCAAATATTTTTCTTCGAAAAATATTGCTTTTGCTTCACTACGCTCTGCTAGTGAAATTATTTCATTATCTGGTAAAGACTTATCTAAAGGAACTATTATTTTATCTCCTGTTGTAACTGCATAATAGCTAACAGTCCATTCATATCTATCTTTTGCTATTAGTGCAACTTTTTCATCATTATTAATCCCTAAATAATTCAATACTGTTCCTATGCAATCAATTTCATGTTTATATTCTTTATATGACATTGAATAAAATTCAGGAGTTTCCCCTTTTTTATACATTCTTTTTTTAAATTTGAATGCTGGTCTATCACCATAAAGTTCTACTGTTTGATTTAATAAATCTTTAAAATCTGTGATTTTTCTTACATTTTCATAATATGTTTCCTTCATATAAATCCTCCAACTTATCATATATCTATAAGATATTATACATCTAATAAAAGTTTTTTTCCATTAGAATAATTGGTCAGTTTTTAAATTATTTTTACAATCTAAGTAAACATTATTTCCTATCCAACTCTTTTTTTCTTCCAAATTCTTTCTCACTTCTGTTGCACTTATTGGATTTGTTTTTCTTTCGCTATCTACACGTCTATCTATAATATTCATATATTCAGAAACACTTTTTCCATAATTTTCACTACTATAAAAATGTGTTGCTTGTATATCTCCAACAATTTTAGTTAAATATTCCATTTGGATTTTTACACTTTCTTTGTCTAATCCATATTGCATTGGTGGATTATGTGCAAATCTTATTTCAACATTTGGATATTTATTCTTAATCCACTCTGCTCTTTTTTCTGTTGGAATATTTATGACATCTGTATCATATACAACAACTACTACTTTGTCCATCTCTTTTAAAGCTGTCTCAATTAAATATTCATGTCCTTTATGAAAAGGAGCAAACTTCCCAATTGTAAATCCAATTTTTTCGTTCATTTTTTATTCCTTTTATAATTCATTATTCATATCTTAAAGCATCTATAGGATTCATTTTAGCTGCTTTATTTGCTGGGTAATATCCAAAAAATACACCAATTGACATTGAAAATACTAATGATGTTATGATTCCTGAAATTGAAGGTTTTGCTGGATAACCTAATAATTTTGAAGCAAGTATTCCTCCACCTACTCCTAGCATTACACCAATTGCTCCTCCAATTAAACAAATTATCATAGCTTCTACTATAAACTGAGTTCTAATTGACGAATTTTTAGCTCCTAAAGCTTTTCTAGTTCCAATTTCTCTTGTTCTTTCTGTTATAGAAACAAGCATTATATTCATAACTCCAATTCCACCAACAATTAATGCAATTCCTGCAACTATTGATATTGCAAGTGTAATTGTTGAAAGCATATCTGTAAGCATTGATACCATTGATCCCATTGTAACTGCTTGTATTTCATAAGTTCTATTATTAGCATAATATGGTTCAAAAAATGTCTCAACTTTTTTTGCTAATAATTCAGCATCTGTACCAACCTTTGTTATAATTTGAAAATTAGTATATCCACTTGTTTCATGAGTAAAGTTCATTGCTGTTTTTAAAGGAACATATAAATCTGTAGTTGCATTATCTCCACCAGACATATCCATTCCCATCATTGCCATACCTTGATTTTCATATACACCTATAATAGTAAAACTTTGCATCTTACCATCAATACTAATTTCAACATCTTTTCCTAGTGCATTATTTACATTCCCATCAAATAATTTATTTACCAATTTATCTGATACTATTGCAACATTTTTTTGCTCACTATAATCTGTTTCTGAAAACATTTTTCCACCAAGCATTTCTAATTTATTTGTAACAAAGTAACCAACACTGTTTCCATATAAAGTAATACTTGCAGAATTATTTCCCAAATTTGCAGTTCCTCTTCCTGCCCAATATTGTGCATTTATTGCATAAATATCATCTGGAAATTTTTCTATCATTTCTTTAATCATATCTTCTGTTATGTAATCACTATCATTTATGTACATACTATCACTTGGAAGTTTTCCAAATTTAGCACCATCTATTCTTGAACTTTCTTCTTCAGCATCTTTTCTAGAATTTAACATTACATATACATTATTTGCTCCCATTGATTGCATGTTTTCTGAAACAGAAAGCGTTAATGAATCCCCAACTGTAATAATTGCAATAACAGAACCAATACCAATTATAATTCCAAGCATTGTAAGTAATGCTCTCATTTTATTTGAAAGAAGGCTATTTATAGCAAGTATAATATTTTCTAATAGTAGCATTAGTTCTTTCCTCCTTCATTCTTTTTTGATTTATTTTTCCTTTTTTCATTAGTATTTTTTTCTTGTTTACTATCAGACCTTTTTTCTTCACTAGATTTTTCTTGTTTTTGAGTATTATTTTCAATTTTTTCATTTTCATCTAATTCAACTTCACCAGTATTTATAGTTCTATTTTTTGCAATATTTTTTTCTTTATTTTTACTATTATCTTTAACACTAATAATTTTTCCATCTCTTATTGATATTATTCTATCTGTTTCTCCTGCCAATTCATTTGAGTGTGTTATTAAGACAATTGTTTTATTTTTTTCTTTATTCAACTTATGAAATAAATCCATAACTAATCTACCAGTTTTAGAATCTAATGCACCAGTTGGCTCATCAGCTAAAATAATTGCAGGATCATTTGCCATTGCTCTTGCTATGGCAACTCTTTGCTTTTGTCCTCCAGATAGTTCTTCTGGTAAATGTTTTGCTCTATCACCCATTTCTACTAAATCCAAAAGTTCTTTTGCTCTTTTTAATCTTTCTGATCTTTCCATTCCAGCATAAAGCATTGGTAATTCAATATTTTTTAAAGCATTAGTTTTTGAAATTAAATTATAAGTTTGAAAAACAAAACCAATTTTTTGATTTCTAATTTCTGATAATTCAGATTCCTCTGCTTCACCAACATTTATTCCATCTAACATATATGTTCCTGAAGTTGGTCTATCTAAAACTCCTATTGTATTCATTAATGTTGATTTTCCTGAACCAGAAGGACCAACAATAGCAACAAATTCACCTTCTTCAACCTCTAAAGAAATTCCATGAAGAATCTCTAATTCGTTTGGTTCACCAACATAAAATTTTTTAATTATATTTTCTAATTTTATAATTGAACTCATTTTTTGTTCCTTTCTACATTCCTGCGTCTGCACCCATCATTTCAAGTAAATCATTCATTGAATCTCCTGCTTCAATTTTTGGTAAAACAACTTTCATATCTGGTTTTAATTTATCTGATTTTATTTGAATATAATAACTTCCTTGTATACCTAAAGTCACATCTAATTCTTCTTTATTTTCTCCTGTATCATCTTTGGCAATTTCTATATAATGTGTGCCATTATCTCTATTATAAACTGCATTGTATGGTACAGCCCAAACATCTTCTTCCATTTCAGTAATAATACTTAATTTTGCATTCATTCCTAAACGTAATCTATCATTTACAGAATCTAATGCTATTTCAACCTTATATGTTGCATTTGATACCGCAGTTCCTGTTGTTGCCATTCCAGCATTTACTGCATTATTTGTTGCACTTGAAGCAACATATGTAATTCTTCCTTCCATTTCTTCATCTCTAGTAGCATCAGTTTTTATTAATACTTTCATTCCAATTTCTATATCTGGAATATCATATTCATCAATTTCTGCTTCTACAATAAATTCTTCTGTTCCTTCTATTGTTGCAATTGCAGTTCCTGTATATAAATCACCTTTTTTTACATTTACATTTGTAACTGTACCACTTACAGTTGATTTAACTACTCCATCTGCAATTTGATCTTTAAGTGTATTTATTTGTGAAGCGCTTGCAAGTGAACTTGAACTTGCTGCAAGTTCCGAATTTTTCACATTATCTTTCATTGATTCAATTGTACTATCAGCTGTAGATACAACACTATTATAAGCTGTTATCATTTTATCATATGTAGCTTTCAATTGGCTTATTGTAGGTTCTATTTGAGCTTTTTGTGCTTGAAGACTGGCAATTTCTGAAGCTAGAGCATTTATTGGTGCCATACCTGCTTGTTTTGTATTGTATTCTGCTTGTGCTGTTAAAAAAGCACTTTCAGCTGTTTTTGCATTTGCTTGTAAAGTTGTTAAACTTTGTTTTTTGTTACTATCCTCTGGTGTGTTTTCCACAATTGTACCATTTAATATACCTGCATCATAATTTGCTTTTTCAGCATTGTATGCACTAGTTGCATTTTCAAATTCAATTTTTTTATTATTATAATTTTGTTCAATGCTAGCTAAGTCTGCTTGTTGCCCAGCAAATGAATTCAATTGAGCTTGTTTTTCAACTATACTGTTATTTATATTATTTAATTGATTAACTGCATTATCATAAGCAGTTTTTGCAGAATTTATGTCTTGTTGACTGCTATTTACCTGTGTATTTTTATTTACAATAGCATCATTTAAATTTCTATGTGCTGACTCAACACCAAGATTAGCTTGAGCCTGGCTTGTGCTTTGACTTGCCTGAGCAATATTTAAGTTTTGTTGTAGTGTTGATGTATCAAATGTACAAATAACATCTCCTACATTTACTTTATCACCCTTTTTTACATTTACTGAAAGTATTTCAGACCCAGTAAGTGTTGATACAACATTTTTAGTATTAGTAGAGTTTATTGTACCAGTTGCACTTATACTTTTTGCAATAGTTCTCTTTTCTATTGTTTCAATCTCTGGTTTTGATACTTCTTCACTATTATTTTTATTTGCATTTGTAAAAATAAAAATTGCTATAACAACTATTATTATTGCTATAATAACTTTCTTTTTTGTAATCTTTTTTTTCTTTTTCATTTTGTTTATAACTCTCCTTTTATTTATAAAGTATTAAAAAACCTTGTATATTATATCACACAAAAATTTTTTTTTCTATATTTTTACTTT
>Ga0073906_1001477_pt1 | contig 35762 bp, 33 predicted proteins | sample Inofromicrocosms_FD_65485 | JGI IMG/M metagenome (GOLD analysis project Ga0073906, IMG submission 65485) | Mouse cecum microbial communities from Vienna, Austria - Inoculum for glucosamine and mucus D2O microcosms | ecosystem: Host-associated > Mammals > Digestive system > Large intestine >...
AAACGCCAATTGCTGGCACTGCATCAGCGTTATCCGGCATTGGGACTTGACAGCCTGTATCACCTAATCCGCAGGGAGCTCTCCTGCTCCCGCAAACGCATCCACCGCCTGATGAACGAGATGGGGATTTCCTCCGCACGCAAAGGCCACCATAAACTCCCGCTATTGACTGGCGTCCTCCCGACGCCTTGCTGCGCTTCCTGTTGCCTGAACGAGTGACAACGAGATATCCTGTGTTTCATTCTGTTTTTCGCCCTTTTTTACTGTCCTCTTTACCGGGAAGGGCTCATGGGACTGATCCTCATTTTCCAGGTGATAAAATTCTTCTTTGAGATCGGGGAGTGGTATGTGGTCACCATGATTTTGGTGGTGCTGGCACCCCTGGCCTTCGGTATGGGCGGGAGCATGTGTGTGATGATGCTGATGAATGTCATTTTCCTAAAGCTGCTCCTCTCCACCATGAGCACGGTACCCAGCGGCCTGGGGATCTTCCCCTGGCTGATTTTCGTGACAGCCATCGTCCGGGTAGGCAGGAAGATCGATGATATTGTCTGCCGGATGGGGCTGAATCCTGCCCACACAGGAAGCCCCCTGGGGCACGGTTTTATGGCCCTTCCCACCATGATGGCGAACCACGCTGCCCGCACCATTGTGCAGACGGTGGCCGCCAACCGTACAGGGGGAGGGAAAACGCCTTCCTCCGGCAATCGGCGCAGCAGCCGGCCTGGCAGCGGCTCTGCCTCTCCGGGGCCGAACCCAACCCCTTCTTCTCCGCCACCCGCCGGGGGCGGACCCGGCGGCTCTGCTCCGGGCAAAACGGCAGGGACAGCTTCAACTGCCAGTACGCCGCCTGCCGGGACAGCGCCAAAAGCCCCCAGTCCGGGGACCGCAACTTCTCCGGCAGCGGCAAGTTCGGGGACGCCCCAAAGCCCGCCGGGGGCATCTGCTCCGGCCAAAGGAACAGCACAGGAGGGCCCGGCACCCACAAGGCCGCCCCTTAGTGCCAATACCGCAGTTCTATCTGGCGTTGTCACGGCAAAGGATGGCAAAAACGCCGGAACGCCCCAAGGGCCCGGCAATCCTTCCCGCCCGGCTCCGGCCGCGAAACAGCCTGCGGGTACTTCCGGCCGTCCAGCTGTTTCCGGGAGTAGCCAAACAAACAGTAACACGACTTCTCATATGCAGAATGGGCCGCGCACCCATACGCCTGCCGCTGGTGTTCCGGGCGCACCTGGTACGCCGGGGCATCCCGCAGCGCAGAACAACAGCCGGCCGGAACGACCTGCATCCAAACCGGCAGGAACCGAGACCTCTTCCCCACCGCCGCAGAATCCGGCTGCTGTTCCTTCCGGCGTCCCTGTAAGGAATCCGGGAGCGGTTTCCGGCGGAACGACCCAGCACGGGCCCAGCCGGGCGCCCACAGGGGTAAGCAATCCCAGTCTTTCGGGGACAAGCCATCCCACTACGGGGACCAGGCCGGTCCAACCGAATCCTCCGGCGGCAGCTCCAGTGCCGGCCGCTCCCAAAGGCCCCAACAGTACGCCGCTCAGCCGACCAGACACGCCGCCCCGGCCTGTAACTCCTGCGACCCCGGTTGTTCCCGCAAATCCGGTGCAGGGCAATCTTCCATATGAGCCTACCCATCCACCGGCGGCTCCTTCAGACAAACCGGCAAGGAGTACACGACCTGTAACGCCTCCTGTTCGGGAAGACAAAAAATCTGAAAACGGCAGTACCCGCTCAACAAAAATAGCAGAGAAGGTGAGAAATGAGCCAGAACCAGCAAAAGGGAATTTCCAGCGCCGCCAACCTGGCGCGCCTGGGCCATGCTGTCGCCACCGTCCTCCAGGGGGCGGTGAGCGGTGGCCTCCATGGCGCGGCGGTGGCTGCGGCCAAGGCGTTTCTCCCGGAGATCATCAAGGCGATTTTCTACCTCATCCTTTTCTGCGTCTTTATCCCCTTTTTTCTATACCTTTCTGTCGTGCATCCCAACTTCCAATATCCCACAGTGCAGAACAGTACCATACAGGAGATGAACGCAAAGGCGGCCTATGTGGGCTCCCTTTACGACAGCTACCCCGACCTTACACGACAGGAGGCCGACACGATCATAGCCCGTCTTTCGGCGGGCTATGATGATGTTGTCGTCACCGAGGACTTTGGCAACACCGACCAGTATTGGTTTATCTCCATTTCCTCGGTTTGGCACGAGCAGGACCTGGAACGCATTACCGAGGAGAGCGTCCGGGAACTGGTCCAGCAGAATATCGAGTACACCTATTGGGTGGAAATCTACTACGACAATAACGACGAGGAGGAGAGCGATCCCCTCTATCGGATTCGCATAGATATTTACGACATCGGCCAGGAGGCCCTGATGCAGAAGCTGGGGCTGGACACCTTCAAGACCCAGTGGGCCGGATTCCTCTACCAGAACCAGATGGGGATGCTGAACGATGACTACGAAGCCTCTGCCAACGGAACCCACAGTGAGATCAAAGACATGATACAGGGTGACGATACCCCGCTGGAGGGCGGGAGCTTTGGCAATCCCTTCCCCGGCACCAACTGGGCAGGGAATATTACCTCCTACTTTGGGAATCGGCCTTACCCCGGTGTTGGCACAGGCACCACCAACCATACCGGTCTGGATATTTCAGCCGGTACAGGCACGGAGATCTGCGCCGTGCAGAGCGGGACGGTGCTGTTTGTTCGGGATTCCTGCAGCTCCGGTTATGGGAAGCACCTTGCCATCCACCAGGTTGGCGGGTATGTGACCCTTTACGCCCACTGCAGCCAGCTTCTGGTGCGACAGGGGCAGAAGGTGGAGGCCGGGCAGGCCATCGCCAAGGTAGGGCAGACTGGCTGGGCCACCGGGCCTCATTTACATATCGAGGTCATTGTGGATGGGGAGCCGAAGGACCCGCTGGGGTATCTTTCTAAGCGATAAGAAAAACCGCCGCGCTTCACGGGGAAACACAGCGGTTTCATTGAGTTTTACTGTGCGGTATTTCTGCCAATCTGCTTCGGGAGTCTCTAATGTCACAAAGTCTTCTTCAACGGGCATTCCCTTGTTTACTTAACTTTTTCGGCAAAATCAGCCATGGTAGTCATATCTGGCTTGCTTCTCCACATCCCAAGGGCTATCAACAAACTCCTGAATCCCTAGTTTGTCAATACAGTCCTGGCACAGGTGGTAGTCGATCGCTTCTTTTCGGACTCGCTCCAAAACCTCCTGGTTGTCGTATAAAACACCCAGTTTGAACATGGGCATCCCTTTTTGCAGACACCGCCCACAGCGGTCATACATACAAGCGGTAGCCTCATACTCGTTTCCATCGCACCAATTTACGCTTTTTGCGCACTGCTGTAGAATACGGAAGGCAGACTCATGGGGGACCAGCCCGGCATCATATTCTACAAGGACCTTACGAACTACCTCGTTCAGGCCACGACCTATATTGTGGCAGCTCAAGGAAAACACCTCCTGTTACAATAAAGTTAAGGTAAGAGGCCCGGCAGCCAGCCTGGCTCCCTTCCATCTCATACCTAAGCTATAAGCAGTGTATTTCTATGCCAATCTTCGAGTAATTTCATCGTCTTAACGCCATCCTTTTAATTTTCCAGGAGAATTACACAGGTCCTATCGTTACACTTCAATTAAGGAATATACAATATCTACTACTTCTGCAAGAAAATTCTGGGGAACCTTCTCTGCAAAATCTGCATTTCGCACTCCCAAATCCAAAAATCTTGCCTGATCGCATAAGACATAACCATCTGTTTTCAGACCATCAGGCAGTTTTGGCTGAAAAAATAGTGCGCGTTCAGTATGAGTAATTGGACATACCATAATAGTACTGCTCTTTCGATTAAAAAGAGTCTTGCTGATGACAAGCGCGGGGCGCCTTCCAGCCTGTTCATGGCCTGCCTGGGGACAGAAGTCCATGAAAACAATGTCGCCCTGTTCAAATACCTTTACCATATTTCCGCCCCCATAGGAGTTCCCCAATCCACTTCTTCGTTGTCAAAGTGAATGGTACTTTCTTCGGCGGAAACGCCAAACTGTTCAAAAAAGCGTTCTTCAAAGCCGCGGTGTTGTTTAGGTGTTTTGCGAAGTTGGATTCCATCTTTGATCTGAACGATTTCCAGCCGGTCATTTTCTTTTATATCCAAAGATTTCAATAGAATGTTAGGCAAACGAATTCCTTGACTATTTCCCCACTTTTGAATTGTAGCGTACATAATAATCACCTCATTTATAGTATATACAAAGTATATACTATTGTCAAGTGCTTATACCACTATGTATCAAATTTACAATAGGATAAGAAAACCCACTGCGGCTCCAGTGGAGTGCAGCGGGTTCAAAAAGCGTTATTGGGCGGCCAGCAGCTTGCGGTATTTCTGCCAGTCCACTTCAGGAATCCCCAGTGCTGCCATGGCATGTTCAATATTCATTCCGGTCGATTCCATCAGATTTTTCAGCAGCAAAAGGCGTTCTTCCTTGCGCCCTTTCTGGATGCCTTTTTCCTCAACACTTTGGCTCAAATTGCACATGGCTGACACCTCACTTTCCAATTCACGGGTCATTACTGCGCTTTTTTAGTGTCACTATGAGACGCTTCTTGTGCATTACAAGATAAAATGATGGCAGTGTATTTCTCTGACAATCTTCGAGTAATTTCATCGCCCTTTTTTATCAGCTCACCTTGCCGTATTCCCCATTCAGCAGCGGCTTTGCTATCTTCTAACTTTTAGTGTAAAACATGTAGCACCAGAGACATTTTGGTCTAATACGATTCTTCCATAATCTTTAGAGGCAGTTTTTTCTTCTTCAATCCATTTTAGGGGAACGATTGCCTTCACTGTATTGGATTTATACAATGTCTTTTTTACACCTGGACACTTTATAACTATGTTTGTATACCATTCTCCATCAATATTTTGAATATTATGAGCTGCGGTAACAATCACATTTGGGCTTACAAAGAATCCTGTTCCATGATAATATAATCCCTTACCGTCTCCATAATCCATTATCAATTCTACAATTCCATTATATGGATTAATAGAAGTGTTTGTAACTAATTTTCTTTCGTCTGTGCCACCAATTATTCCATGTGTATCTATACCAGGAAAAAGGTCATTGATAGAAATGTTTGATTTACACACTTCCGGTTTAGATGTCAACGCATAAGAAGCAACATATGACTTGCCAGTGCTGGGAATGTAAACAACCTCATGATCCATTTCTTGTTCAAGTTCTTTCGCATATGCCGAGACAGATGACAAGCATAGAACGCACATACATACCAGCACAGATATTAATGCTTTAACTTTGGTCCTCATAATATCAACTCCATAAAAAATTTTTTAAGGGGTCAACAGATACTTCTTTTTTACCGTCCTTTCTTGTTATGTTGTGTATCACTTTAGCAATTAAATTATAATATATTTATTTGTATATATCAATATTTTAGTGCAAAAAGCAATAAAATATATAATCAACTATAATAATATACAATTTTTGATAATCTGTGACAAATTATGTGCAAAAAATGCTGCACAAGATCGCTCTCGTGCAGCATTCCTTTTTACCAATCGGTGATAACTTCCTCGTCGTTGGTCATCTTAATCACATCGCCATAGACCTTGTCTACATACACATCCCGTGTGGTAAACTCACACTCGCCGTTGATTGCCACATAAACCTGTCTGGTCGGCCCCTTGTAGAAGGATACCACATCTGGAGCTTTGCTCTCGTCCTTGTACTCATAGGTGTAGGTCAGCAGCGGCTGGGTCAGGTTCAGTCCCTCCTCGGATTCCACCAGGCTTTCGGTGGTCGGCCCGATCACCACCTGATAGAACTTCTTGAAGTTCTTCTCGGTCAGCGCCTTGCCGTTGTAGTGGACGTTGAGCTTTTCATCGTCGGTGCCCTCGTCCACCAGGGTCAGCTCAAACCGGTAGTCGCCCTCCGGCGTGGTGACGGTCAGCGCCTTAACGTCGTTGATATAGGGCAGAATGAACAGCCGGGAGGCCATGGTGGCATACTGGATGTTCATCCAGGTGTTGCTGTAGTCCATATTGATATAGGCCCGGTACACCACTGGAACGCCCTCCAGCATCAGGTAGAAGTTCCCGGAGGAATCCGGTTCCCCTGCCCGGTAGTGGAGCTCATAGGTGATGTCGTTCTCCTTGTACTTCAGGTCCAGGGTGCTGTAGGGCTCGTCAAGCCCGTATTGGGCCAGTTGCTCCTCGGTGACGTTGTACGCGGCTACCTCTGTCGCCACGGTGTTGAACACCGTCTCCATCACGTCGGAGAAAACCTGCGTACTTACATCACGGTCCCTGTGGGACCTGATCAGAAAGCTGCTGGAATACCCTGAGTACCCGCTGCTGGAGGAGGAGCTTGTATTGGCCGGCGGGGCCTCAATAATCATCGGCTCCTTGCGGCTGGTCCCTCCAAAGACGCAGTTGAGGATTTCGGGCATGCTCTCCGTACTTTCTAGGGTAAAGAGGTCCAAGCTGATATAATCCGTCAGCACTTGGCGGGTGCGCCGGATATCGGAGGTAGAGCAGAGGTAGACGGTATTGCTGTTCGGCAGCTTGACATAGGTATAGGTGCTGCCTCCGGGGGCGTCGTTCCCCACCTCGATGGTGTGGCGGGTTCCGTCCTTCATCACAACGGTGACGGTGCTGGCGGCGGGGTCCAGTCCGTATTGGGCCAGGTCGGTGACATTCTCCCCCAGGGTGTCCCTGGCGGTCAGGGAGCACATGGCGATTGCCAGCATACCATAGCTGTTTTTGACCTTAGGCAGGCCTGCCAGTTCCTCAATCATCCATTCATTTTCTCCCGCGGCGGTGTCCCGTACCAGCGTGTACTCCTGGGTGTTCTTCACCTCTATGGACTGAATGTCGTCCAGGGTCAGGGACAGCAGCTCCACCGATTTGGACGCGGAGGAGGATGAGCTGATGGGAATTGAGGAGCTTTCCTCCTCTTCCGGCGCGCGCAGCAGAAGGAGAAGCACAACGACCAGCACAGCCACGACCGCAATGCCAATAATCAGGCTTTTCAGTTGTTTTTTCATAAAAGACTAATATCCTTTCCAAAAAGGGTGGTTATTTGCTGAATGGGCATACAAGCTGCCCATTCAGCGTGTCTCCATTTAGAAATTTTACTTGTTGCGCCGTCTAAACCAGATCACCAGGCCGGTGGCCATAACCACAATGGGCAGGATGACCATAAAGACCAGCAGCAGCGTATACGCCTGCTGGGCGGTGATGTTTAGCTGAGAGCTGCCCAGGACCTTTGGCGCGATGGTAATCACATCTTCCCGCTGGGTCAGGGAGTTGAAGAGGTTGGTAAAGTACTCTCCGTTGGTGACGGAGGTGCTCTTCAGGATGCTGTCCTCCACCGCGGAGATGCTTCCGCATACCGCCACATGGGACTGATAGCTGTCCAGATTGACGTAACGGGTCTTGCTGGAAAGAATCAGGCCGGGAATCGGGCCGGAGGCATCGGAGGCGGAGGGGACAAAGGAAGCGTCCGCGTCGCTGGGCCGAACGCCGGCGGCCTCCCCAAACTGGAGGAGCACCGATGTGGCGAACCCGTTTCTTTCACTGTAAACCGCGGACAGAGGACGGCTGAAGGGCAGCGTCACATAGGTCCCCTTGGAGGCAAAGCTTTCGCTGTAGGTCTCGTCCACATAGTCCACCAGGGAGAAGTAGGGGGAGTAGTTGAGCACCTTGCTGTTATCGCTCTGGAACACCACGCCGTCCCCCACGGCAATGCCCCATTCCTCCAGGAACGCCTCCATGTTGGGCATGGCAGGCTGCTCCACATCGGCAAAGTAGAAGAGGGACTTTCCGTAGTTGCTGTCATTGCTCAGGAAAGCGTCCAGCTTTTTCAGCACTGCCTCGTCCATATCGCGGCTGGGGGAGATCATGATGACCCCGTCCGCGTCCGTGGGGATATCCTCGGTGTTCAGGTCAACGGTGACGAGCTCAAAGTTGTTCTGTGTCAGCAGGGAGGTAAGGCCCTCGCTTTCATACTCCTCATGTCCGGTGGTAACGGCCAGCTTGACCACCCGGTCGCTGGTCACTGCCATAATCGCGGAGGTCATCACCTGTTCGGCCTTGGAGGAGGCAATGTAGGAGGAGCCATAGTAGCTGTTGGAGGACTGAATGTTAAACAAATCGTTGACCGACACAATCCGGCTTCTTCCGCTGCACTGGACCAGAATATCATAGCTCTTCAGGTCCAGGTCCGGGTAGTTGGCGGTAAAGGTCGGGTTCTTGACAATATCCACATAGGAAACCTTCACATGCTTGGAATGCTGGGCATACCGGTTGATGACCTCCACGGCCTGGGTATAGTAGCCCCCATAGGTATTAAAGGTGGCTTCGTCGGCCAGAACATAGACGTCCACATCCTTTTCCAGCCCCTTCAGGTAATCGACAGATTCATCGGTGAGCATGAAGATGCTGTCCTTTGTCAGGTCAATGTTAATGGGGTACCGCTCCGCCAGCACGGAAAAAATCACATTGAGCAGAATAATTACCACCAGAAACGCCACGGACAGGGCGGTGGCAAAGCTGCCGTATCTCAGCTTGCGGTTGGATAAGATTTTTTTAAAGTCCATCTGCAAAACCTCCCATCATCAGGACCATCTTCTTTTTTCAAAGACGCGCACCGTAAAGAACACAAAGACGGCGCAGATGCTTATGAAAAAGAAGATGTTGGAGATATCCAGAATGCCGTTGGTGAATTCGTCGTACCGCTCCATAAAGGAAAGGCCGCTGACAAATTTTTTCAGCCATTCGGTGGAAATCAGGGAGGCGAGGGAATTGACCAGGATCAGGGAGAAGCCCACCGCAAAGCCGCCCACCGCGGCGATCACCTGGTTTTCAGTGAGGGCGGAGATGAACATGCCGATGGCGATGAGGGCGGCCCCCAGCAGCAGCATTCCCAGCACGTTGCCAAACACAACGGTCCAGTCCGGCGGGGCAAAGGTGGCGATGACGATGGCATACACCAGCGTAATGGCCACGCCCAAACAGTAGACGATCAGCGCGGAGAGGAACTTGCCCAGCACCAGCGACAAAAGGCTGATGGGCGCGGTCAGCAGCGCCTGATCGGTTTTGTTTTTCAGGTCCTCGCTCATCAGGCGCATGGTCAGGATGGGGATGAGCAGCATGATGATGGTGAACATCCCGTTAAAGACGTTGCTCAGGCTGGTGGTGTTGCTGTAAAGCACCCCAAAGAAAAAATAGCCGGAAAACACATAAAACACGGCCAGATAGATATAGCCGATGGGCGACGAAAAGTAAGCGGAAAGCTCCCGCTTCAACACGGCAAACATTAGGCGTTCCCTCCATTTTCAGTTTCAGACGCGGCGGAGTCCTCAGCGGTGAGCTGTAAGAAGATATCCTCCAGGGACAGCTCGGAGCTTCTCATGCCCAGCAGGGGCCAGCTGCGCTCCGCCAGGCGTTTGAACACCTCCCGGCGGATATCCAGTCCCTTTTCCGCCTCCAGGGAAAAGTCGTAAACCTCTCCGGTTTCCCGCTGGCCCACCAGGGAGACCTCCAGCATTCCGGGAATTTTCTGGAGCAGCTTTTTGATCTCCTCCTGGGGACCGGCCACCCGGATGAGCAGCTTGTGGTCGGTGGACATGGACTGGGAAAGGCTGTCCGGTGTGCCGTCGGCCACCAGCTTGCCCTTATTGATCACAATGACCCTGTCGCAGATCATCTGCACCTCGGACAGAATGTGGGAGGACAGGATGACGGTGTGCCGCTCTCCCAGGCTTTTTATCAGGTTGCGTATCTCAATCATCTGCTTGGGGTCCAAGCCAACGGTGGGCTCGTCCATAATCAGCACGTCGGGATTCCCCAGCAGCGCCTGGGCCAGGCCGACCCTCTGGCGGTAGCCCTTGGACAGGTTCTTGATGACCCGGTTGTACACGTCGGCAATCTTGACGATATTGCATATCTCCTCAATATGCTGCTTTTTGGGGAGCTTGACCTTCTTCAGGTCAAACATAAAGCCAAGGTAATCCTTTACCGTCATATCCAGGTACAGGGGCGGGTGCTCCGGCAGGTACCCAATCCGGTTTTTAACCTCTATGGGCTCCTCCAGGATTTCATGGCCGTCAATGGTGACGGTGCCGGATGTGGACGAGAGATAACCTGTGATTATATTCATCGTCGTGGACTTACCCGCGCCGTTCTGGCCGAGAAAGCCGAGGACCTCCCCCTTCTGCACTGTAAAGGTGACGTCGTCTACCGCGCGTTTGTCACCATACAGCTTTACAAGGTTTTTGACCTCTATCATTTTGTTCCCTCCTGACAACTGACAGCCCTTCGACTGCAATTTTTATAAGTAACCGACAGACGGCACGGCTTTCCCGTGCCGTTTTCCAAAGGTTGTTGGAAGACCACCTCCTATCATAATACAAATATCCCAAAATAGCAATCAAAAACCACAGGAATTCAGGCTTTTTATTCTGAATGTTGTGTGAATTTGCCGCAGATATTGCGTGCTCGTATTATAATAGCAAAAAAATAGGGGAAATATGTAAAGAATCTATAAACCTTCCGCATACGGCATACAGCGCGCGGCGCGGATCCTCTGCGCCTAATTTTAGCCTTTTAGAAAAAATTGATATACTATTGACAAATCAAGTACTGTGTGGTACGATGTATATCAAGGAGGCGAAATATATTGAGTATCGACGACTGGAGATCACAGATTAAGCGGGGGACCCTGGAATTCTGCATCCTGCTGATGATCAGCCAAAAGCCCCGCTACGGCTATGAGATCATCAACGAGCTGGAGGGCTGGTCCATCCTGGCCGCCAAGGAAAGCACCGTCTATCCGCTGCTGCGGCGGCTGATGAAGGACGAATTCCTGACGTCCTTCTGGAAGGAAACCACAGAGGGCCTTCCGCCGAGGAAATATTACTCCATTACAGAGACGGGCAGGCAGTATTTAGCCGCCATGTCGGAGGAGTGGGACAATCTGCTGGCGGCCATCGCCGGAATCAAAGGAGAGACAGAGTATGGACAAGACATTGGAAAACTATCTTGAAAGGGTTGAGAACTACCTGAGGCCCATGGCGGTTTCCGAGCGAATCGACATTGTAAGGGAGATCAAAAGCGAAATGCTGGAGCTCCAGAACGACGGCAAAACCCCCCAGGAAATCCTGGCCCGCCTTGGGGACGCCAGGGAAATGGCAAGGGGGTATATCGGCGACCTGATTTCCAGTGACGCCGTCTTTACCTGGAACCGCTTCCTGGCCGGGTGCGCGTTTTACGGCGTTGTGGGGTTTTCCGGCATGATCATCGTCCCCACCCTGGCGATTATTGCCCCTGTCTTTATTGCCATGGGAATACTGACCCCGGTGCTGTCGATGATTAAAATGCTGGACTATATTTTCAGCTTGGGAATTCCCTATATGCAAAATATCGGAATTGTCTTTGAAGGCATTCTGGAGCTGAACCCCATCACGGAATTCCTTGTGGCCCTCCCCATTTCCGCTCTATTGTTTCTGGGCGGCAGGGGAGCGTGGAAGCTGCTGCTTTATTATTGCCAGAGCGTGGGCAGGACAAAGCGGAAGCTCTCTATCTGACAGATAGTAAAAAATTGGCTCCAAAATCCGCATATGCAAGCTTTTTTGATTCGTCCTTTTGTGCAATTAAAATAAGGAATGATATATAGGAAATGCCCAGGACCCCGCGACGGGGAATCCTGGGCATTTTGCTATGCTCCGCACAGCTCCCGCATCTTCTCCAAAAACTTTTGGGCGGGCTTAGAAAGCAATTGGTATTTCTTCCAGATAACGCTGGCAGTGGTTTCTATGGTGGGGCGTAGCGGGCGGAAGCAGAGGTTTGTCCCCCGCGTGTTGACGAGCTTATCAAAGCAGATGGCATACCCTAGCCCCTCTTCCACCAGCAAGGCACCGTTAAAAAGCAAGGTGTAGGTGGCTACAATATTCAGCTGGATGCTTGGGAAGATGTGTTGCAGATTCTGCCATCCCTCGGTTTCTTCCTGGGCGGAGACGATGAGGGGCTTGTCCGCAAGGTCCTCCGGGCCGATGTACTCCTTTTCCGCCAGAGGGGAATCCCTACGCATATAGACTCCAAAGGCATCCGGCTGCGGGAGACGGAAGAAATCATACTTTGCATGGTCCACCGGTCCGTACACCAGCCCAAAGTCGATGAGCCCCCGGTCCAGCTGCTCCAGTACAAAGACGGCGTTGCCGCTGGAGATATGAAAGGAAATGTCCGGGTAATGTTCCCGCAGCTGGAAAGCCGCCCGGCCCAAAAGGCGGTTTACATCTGATTCCCCCGCCCCGATGTAAACATTCCCGGAGACTGCCTCGTCGGAAAGGGCGATTTCGTCCTCGGTCTTTTTCATCAGCAAAACGATCTCCTCCGCCCGTTTGCGCAGGATCATCCCCTCCTCGGTGAGGGCGATGCCCTTGTTGCTCCGGGTGAACAGCTGCTTGCCCAGCTCGTCCTCCAGGTCCTTTAACTGCCGGGAGAGGGTGGGCTGAGAAAGATGTAAAGACTCCGCCGCCCCGGAAAGGCTCTGCTCACGGGCCACGGCCAGAAAGTATTGCAGGACACGAAATTCCATCTATATCACCTCCGATAAAAGCAATATAGCATAAACTATTATACCTGTCAAGCATAAATATCTATTTGAGATAAGTATTTGTTATTCACTGCTTCTCATGGTATCATAAGGTCCGATGAAAAAACTTTCCAAGGAGGCCCTTATGCCATGAGAAAACCTCTTTCTATTTTAATAAGCCTTTTCATGTTTTTAACCGTCTGCACCGCAGACGGTGGAAAAGTTCCGCCGTTATCCCAGAGCGGCGTCCATCCTGGGGAAGGCTCCAGCGCTTATTCCGGAAGCACCCCGGAGGATGCTCCTTCCTCTGTCAGCGTCCCGGAGAGTACCTCCCCGCCGGAAACTCCTCCAGCGGATGCCGTCGCCCTTACCAGCAAAATTGTGGAGCTGGAGCCCGGCCTTTCCGCCGTCCGGTATGACGGGGACTATGGCTTCGACGGTTTCCTGGAAAAAGGCGGGGCCGCCTCTGACCGGGAAACAGCCCAATACCTGGTGGAAAATCTGGCGGGGGAGCTGGGGCTGGATTTTCTGGGGAACTTCTTCGGGTGTAGCACCGTCACGGAAAACAGCCCCGCCGGAGGCGTCCTCTTTGGCCGCAATTTTGACTGGAATACCTGCGAGGCCATGATTGTGGAGGCCCATCCGGAAAACGGCTATGCCTCCCTTTCCACCGTCAATATGGACTTTATTACCACAGGGGCAGGGAACACGATAGAGGCGGCACTGAAGCTGGATCAGGTGCGGACTCTGGCTGCCCTCTATGCCCCATTGGACGGGATGAACGACAAGGGACTGGCGGTGTCGGTGAATATGATTCAGGACAGTGCCTCTATCAGCCAGGACACCGGCAAGCCGGGGCTGACCACCACCACTGCCGTCCGGCTGCTGCTGGACAAGGCTGCCAATGTGGAGGAGGCCATGGAGCTGCTCCGCCAGTACGATCTTCACGCCTCTATGGGAATGATGGTTCATTTTGCCCTGGCGGACAGTGCTGGGCGCAGTGTGGCAGTGGAGTATATCGGGAACGAGATGAGCGTCATTGAAACCCCGGTGGTGACCAACTTCTACCTCACCCCTGGGGAGAAGTACGGCATTGGCACCAGCCAATCCCACACCCGGTACGAGACACTGACCAATCTGCTGGAAAAAAGCCCTGTTCTCACTCCAGAGGGGATTCGGGACGCCCTCTCCAGCGTCAGCAAGGGGAACTTCGGGGAGTTTGAATCCACCGAGTGGAGCATTGTCATGGACCTTGCCAACAGGACAGCCCGGTACTATCACCGGGAAAATTACGATAACAGCTGGCTTTTTGCCCTGGGATAGGAGGACACTGTGAATATTTCAAAAACCCTATGGGCGCTCTGCCAAATGAAGCGGAATGAAAAGCTTTCCCCTGCCAAGCTCCGCGCCTTACAGCAAAGGAGGCTACGGCGGCTTCTCCATTACGCCTGGGAGCATTCCCCTTACTACCGGGAAGCCTTTGAAAAGGCGGGCATGACAGAAAAGGAACTGGATACCGTGCCTCTCTCCGCCCTGCCACCCCTGGATAAATCCGACCTGCTGGAACATTTTAACCGCTTAGTCACTGCCCCGGACCTGGAGCAAGGGAAATTGCGCCGCTTTGACGCGATGGAAACCGCTGACCGCAGGCCCTTCCTGGGGAAGTATCACCTGGTCCATTCCTCCGGCAGCACCGGGGAGCCGGGGTACTTTGTCTACGATGAAACCGCCTGGGATACTATGCTGCTGGGCATTCTCCGGGGGGCGCTGTGGGGGATGTCCATGCCCCAGATCCTTCGTCTCCTGGCGGGTCGCCCCCGCATCCTCTACATTGCCGCCACCGACGGACGCTACGGCGGAGCCATGGCGGTGGGGGATGGGGTGGACGGTGTGGGAGCCAGCCAGATGTACCTGGACATCAAGACCCCTCTTTCCCGGTGGGTGCAGCAGGTGAAGGAATACCGCCCCAACTTCATCATCGGCTACCCCTCTGCCATTAAGATACTGGCGGAGCTGGCCCAGTGGGGAGAGATTTCCCTGGAGGTGCTGCGGGTGGTCTCCTGCGGGGAGCCCCTGGGGGCCGGCTTGCGGAAATTTTTAGAAGATACCCTCCACACGGAGGTTATCAACTTCTATGGAGCCAGCGAATCGTTGGCCCTGGGGGTGGAGGGGGACCCGGCAGAGGGGATGCTCCTCTTTGACGACCTGAACATCATCGAACAGGGGCCGGACGGCCTCTACCTCACCTGCCTGTATAACTTCGTCCAGCCCCTTATCCGTTATAGATTGACCGACCGCATCACCATAGAGGAGGCCTCCGGCCTTTGGCCCTTCTCCCGCGCCGTGGGCCTTTTGGGACGAAATGAGGACGTCCTCTGGTTTGAGGACGGGGAGGGGCGCCGGGAATTTCTACACCCCCTGGCCATTGAGGGCTTCTGTATCCCCGGCCTGCTGGACTACCAGTTCCGCCAGACCGGCAGGGACAGCTTTGAAATTTTGGCGGAGGCCGCTTCCGCCAGCGCCTATGAGAACATTGAAAGAGAGCTGCGGCGGCAGCTGGGGAGCATCCTGCTGGAAAAGGGCCTTTCCTACCTCACCTTTTCCATCCGCTTTGTGGAGGAGATACGCCCCGACCCGGCCACCGGCAAAAAGCGGCTGGTTTTAACTTTGCCTCAGGGGGAAAGGAGAAATGTGGGATGAAGGAAATAATTTTGGAGGGCTGCGGCCTTTGCAAAGCCTTTCCCGGCGGCGGGGAGCTGTTCCGCGGCCTGGATGTATCCGTTTACAGCGGAGATTTTACCGTCATCATGGGTCCCTCCGGGGCGGGCAAGTCCACACTGCTGTATGCCCTCAGTGGGATGGACAGTATCACCGGCGGGACCGTCGGCTACAAGGGCCAGCCTGTCACCGATCTTTCGGAAAACAAAATAGCGGAGCTGCGGGCCCGTGAGTTCGGCTTTGTCTTTCAGCAGACCCACTTGGTGAGCAATCTTACCCTTTTGGAAAATGTGGCGGTGGCGGGGTATCTTGCCAAAAAAGAGCCGCCCAAAACCATCCGGGCCAGGGCGGAAAACCTTCTCCGGCAGATGGGGGTGGAGGGGGCCAAGGACCGGCTCCCGGCCAATGTCTCCGGCGGGGAGGCCCAACGGGCGGCCATCGCCAGGGCGATGATTGGCGGTCCCGGCATCCTCTTTGCCGACGAGCCCACTGGGGCGCTGAACCGCCAGAGCAGCCGGGAGGTGCTGGACCTGCTCACCGGGTTGAACCGGGAGGGTCAGACCATTCTCATGGTGACCCACGATATGGGGGCGGCGGTGCGGGGAAACCGCATCCTCTACCTGGAGGATGGGAAGATTCTGGATGAGCTGACCCTGTCCTCCTACGAAAAGCCGGACCGGGAACGGGAAGAACAGGCCAGTCAGTGGCTTTCCTCCCTGCGATGGTAAGGGGGTGCTGCATATGGAATTTTGGACACTGCTTCGGGCCAATCTCCGGCGGCACTGGGGCGGGCTTGCTGGGATATTTTTGCTGATTTTTCTGGCTTCCCTCTCCTTGGCCTCGGTGCTGACGGTGCGGCACAACTCCGGCAGCTACTTGGCGGCGGAGCTGGACCGGGCCGGGTATGGAGATATTACCGCCTGGACGGCAAACGCCCCGGAAGGCCTTTCAGGGGAAATCGCCGCCCTGGAGGCGGTGGAACGGGTGGAGGAGCAGAAGATCATCCACACCAGCTACCAAATCAACGGACAGGAATCGGACAGCGAGGGGCAGCTTATCCTGTACCGGATGGCGGAAAACCGCTACCGCTTTTTTGCCTCTGACCTCTCCGGCTATGCCTCGCCGCCCAGGGAGATACAGCCGGGGACCGTCTGGATCTCCCCTTCAATGGTCTCCATGTTCGGGGCCGAAATCGGGGACGAAATCACCTTCCCCATTGCCAGGTCGGGGAAAAACCTGACCCTCACCATCGCCGGATGGTATGAGGACCCCTTTATGGGCAGCTCCATGATTGGGATGAAGGGCTTTCTTATCAGCGAAAGCGACCGTCAGGCGGCCCTAGACATCCTGGAAAACGCCGGGATTGACGCCCTGGCGCGGGATGGGGCTATGCTCCACATCTTTGCAGCGGAAGAAGGTCTCACCGCCGCAGCGTTCAGCGCGGCCGTCAATGGTGGCGCTTCTTTGCCCCAGTACACCAAGTTTGCCCACAGCCGGGAGGCCATCCTTGGCTTTATGCTGGTGCTGCAAAACGCCTTCAGCGGCTTTCTGCTGGCCTTTGCCGCTGTGCTGCTTGCTGCGTCTATGGCGGTGCTGGGCCACCAGATCGGGAGCGGCATCCGGCAGGACTTTGCCAATCTGGGTATCTTGAAAACCCTGGGGCTGACCGGCAGGGGGTTGGAAATGATCCAGCTGGCCCAGTATTCTGCGGCCATTCTGCCAGGAATGCTGCTGGGGCTTATTCTGGCCCCCGCTGTTAGTGGATTGGCCGGGAGAATGACCTTGACTACCACCGGTTTTCTGGCTCCGGCGGGGCTCCCCCTGGGGCTGTGTTTTCCCGCCTTTGCCCTGGTGCTGGCTCTCCTTGCCGTCTTTCTCCTTTGGAAGCTGGCAAAGCTGCGCCGGGTGACCCCGCTGGGGGCCATCCGAGGGGAAGGGGCCGGAAGGGCAGCCTCGGTCAAGGGGCTCCCCGGCATTTCCGGGAACTGGCTGGACGGGAGCCTTGCTCTGCGGCAGCTGCTCACCGGGACAGGACAGTATCTGGGGGCCTTGGCAGTGGCGGCGCTTCTGGTGTTCTTCGCCTCCCTGGTGGGGCGGATGGACGGCTGGCTGGGCCCCGACGGAAAGGGGATGATGGACGCCTTTAACCCAGCCGGCCACGACATCGGGGTGCAGTCCTTCGGGACCCTGACACGGGAGGACTTTGAGGCCGCCATCCGGCAGTACAGCGAAATTACCGACACCTATGTCCTGGCTATGCCCAGCGTTACCGTAAACGGCGTGGACCACACCGCCAATGTCATCGACCAGCCGGAGCGGTTCCACCTGCTGGAGGGCCGCCCCTGTACCGGGGAAGATGAAATCGTCATCACGGAATTTGTAGCCGCCGATTTTGGCGTTGCTATCGGGGACACCCTGACGGTAGGGGGCGACCAGGGCCGGGAGGACTTTACCGTCACCGGTATCTATTCCTGCGCCAACGATATGGGGGCCACCATCGGCATGAGCCGAGAGGGGTATCTAAGAATCGGAAGCGACCACCCCAACCTGTGGTGCTGGCACTACTTCTTGACAGACCCCAACCAAAAGGGAGCAATCACCCAGGCATTGGAATCCGCCTACGGCGGGGATGTCCATGTCCACGAGAACACCTGGCCGGGGCTGTTCGGCATCATCGCAGCCATGAACGCCCTGACGGCCTTCCTCTACGGGATGGCGGCGGTCTTTGTCCTCATCGTCACCGCCCTTACCGGGGAGAGGCTGCTGGCGGCGGAGCAGCGGGATCTGGCAATCTACCGGGCTATGGGCTTTTCCCCTGGGCGGCTGAGATTGGCGTTTGCCCTGCGCTTTGGCATCACGGCTGCGGCGGGGGCTGTAATCGGAACCGTTTTGGCGGCGTTTTTCACCGATCCCCTTGTCTCCGCTGCTATGAGCCTGGCGGGCATCAGCAGCTTTTCCTCCCATCCGGGGCTGGGGGCAGTGCTTCTGCCCGGCAGCGTGATTACCCTGCTGTTCTGCGCCTTTGGCTGGCTTACCGCCGGGAGAATCAAACAGGTCAAAATGACTATGCTGGCGGCAGATTGAATATATGCTTGTTGGTTATGTATAAGTATTTAACATAAGTATTTGCTATAAGTCAGAGTTGGTTTTATAATGGAATCCAGGAAAAACGATTCCTGTAAGGAAAGGATGAACTGCCATGAAAACAAAATTTTTTAGAGCAACCTCTCTTTTGATGATTTTAACGCTGACGGTTTCCCTGCTCTCCGGATGCAGCCAGGGAGAGAGCGCCCCACCCCCAAGCAGCGGCTCCAGCAGCCTGGTGGTGAACCGTGCGGCAGATAGCAGCAGTACTGTTCCGGAAAGCAGCCGTACCGCATCAGAAAGCAGTACCGCCCAGGAAAGCGGCAGCCTCTCTTCCGCGCCGGAGGAGAGCGGGGCCCAGGCGGCAGAAAGCAGCAGCTGGTCCGGGGAAGAAACCGCCGCGCCGGGGGCCGGAGGCGATGCTGGGACCCTTTTGGTGGCCTTTGGGGATCGAAACGCCCCCTTTACCCTCTACCTCTATGACAACCCCACCGCAGCGGCCATTGCCCACCATGTGGGAACCGCCAGCTGGCAGCTGCCCATCTACCACTACGACGATTACGACAACTGGGAAGTGATGCAGTATTACGACATCCCCAGCCGGTACGAGATCCCCGACAATGCCGAGACCATCACCAGCGAGGCCGCCGGGACGGTCTACTACTCGGAGCCCAACCGCATTGTCCTGTTTTTCCATGAGGCGGAGGTTACAGGGGAATACACGCCTGTGGGGTACTTCGACTACACCGAGGAGTTTGTCAGCGCGGTGGAAAACAACCCCGTCCTGGAGGGGTGGGGAAATAAGCTGGTGTTTATCAGCCCGGCAAATTAGGGAGAAGGCGAACAGTATGAGGCCGTGTGATTCTGAGAAAACCGTCATTCAAAACCTGCGGGACGCGGGCTGTGATGAAAAGACCATCGCCGCTTATCTGGACTGCATCATGAATGGAAGAGAGACGGAAAGTCTCCGGCTGTTGAAAAAACAGAGAAGCCTTCTTTTGGACGCTGTCCACCGGGAGGAGAGGAAGATCGACTGCCTGGACTATCTGATGTATCAGATGCAGAAGGCAAAGAGATGAAAGGAGTTTTTTGTATGAGAACCATATCCAGCCAAACCTTTGACGAGGAGAGAGCCCTGTACAGCCAGACCGGCCTGCTGGTGCGTGACTGCTCCTTTGACGGTCCCGCCGATGGGGAGAGCGCTTTTAAGGAAGGGAAAAACATTCAGGTGGAGGGGTGCTTCTTCAACCTCCGCTATCCCTTCTGGCATGATGATGGATTGACCATTCGGGACAGCCGGATGACCGAGCTTTGCCGGGCGGCCCTCTGGTACTCCCAGGATGTGGAGATTGCCGGGAGCAGGCTCCACGGCATCAAGGCCCTGCGGGAGTGCGCCAATGTCCGCATGAGGGACTGCGGCATCCTTTCCCAGGAGTTCGGCTGGTCTACCAGGGGCATCCTGATGGAGGACTGCACTGTTCAAAGCGAATACTTTATGATGCGCTCCCAAAACCTCACCTTCCGGGGGGTGCAGATGAAGGGAAAATACTCCTTCCAGTATATCGAAAACGCTGTCTTTGAAAACTGCACCTTCGATACCAAGGACGCCTTCTGGCACGGGAAGAACATCACCGTAAAAAACAGCGTGGTGAAGGGGGAATACCTGGCATGGTACAGCGAGGACGTCACCTTCATCGGCTGTAAAATTATCGGGACACAACCCCTCTGCTACTGCAAGAATCTGCGGCTCATCGACTGTGAGATGGTGGATACCGACCTTGCCTTTGAGCGCTCAGAGGTAGAGGCGGCCCTCACCGCCCCCATTGTCAGCATCAAAAACCCCCTCTCCGGCCATATCTATGTTCCGGCCGTGGGAGAGATCATTCGGGACATTGAGGGGGCAAACGGGGAAATCATCATCGGGAAACAGTGCCGCTGCGCTTGATTTCAGGGAGGTGATAGGATGGCTTTCCTGCTAAAAGGCATCCTCATCGGACTGCTGTTCGGGCTGCCTGCGGGGGCGGTGGGGGCGTTGACGGTTCAGCGTACCCTCCGCTATGGTCCCAGGACGGGGCTGCTCACCGGCCTGGGTTCCTCGGCGGCGGATTGCTGTTACGCTTCCCTGGGGGCCTTTGGGCTCACCATTGTGTCTGATTTTCTCCTGCAATATCAGTCCGCCATCCGCCTGCTGGGCGGCGGCCTGATATTTATCTTAGGAATCAGCCTGCTGCGCCGGAAACAGGATACTTCCCGCCGGGATACGGAAAACGCCAGCCGGTTGGGTCTGTTTCTCTCCTCCTTCGCCATCGGCATCACCAACCCTGCCGCCATCCTCACCTTTCTCTTTGCCTTTTCCTGGCTGGGTATTTCCGGCGGCCTGTCCTTTGGGTCGGGGCTGCTGCTGGTCCTGGGGGTGTTTGCGGGGACCTACCTTTGGTGGGGCGCTCTCACCTTTGCCGCCAGCCTTGCAGGGAGAAAAGCCGCCGCCATAGACCCGGTCCGGATGAACCGCGTTTTTGGGGTTCTCCTCTGTCTGCTGGGGATTGGTATCTGCTTCCGGTAATTTTTTGCCTAACGATATAAAAAAGAAGAACAGCAGTGGGAATATGAAAAAAGCAGAACTCCTCTCTTATCTTTCCGGGACATCCTGCCCTTGATACGGCTGAATCAGGGCAGAATCCGGCTTGCCAATACTTACAAATCATTTTATGATATTTTTTAATGTTTTTCACAATATTTTCTTCTCTATTTTTTTTGGAAACTCTGAAAGAAATACTTCCATTTTGCTGTCAAAGGGTGTATAATGTGATGTAGAATCCGGCCCCATAAAAATGTGGAAGGGATGTGTGATGTGTGTAATTTTATCCCTGGGGGAGGGAATTTGGTTCAGGGTGCGGAAAGATAGGAGGAAAGGAATCTAACATGAATAATCTAAAAGTTGGAAAGAAATTCTTGATTGTCTTTGGCAGCATTATTGTATGTACTACCCTTGCGCTGATTGTTACGATATCGGGCTTGGTCAATACCGCCAACCGGTATACATACTTTTATACCAAAAATTATCTGGTAGTATCCCGTATCGCCGATATGGGAATGGAGCTTCAGGCTGGCGCCAAGAGCCTTGCGCTGGCGACGATGGAGACCACAGATGCGGGGATCGACCGCGCTATTGTTGACGCAACCTCTCATTATACGCTTTACGATGAGAGCAGGGCGTGGATTAACGACAACTACGAAGGGGATAAAACCTTTTTCAATGAGGTTGGGAACAAGCTTGCATCCATCCAGCAGGAGATGCAGCAGATTATTGAACTCTCCAAGCAAAATACCGAAGAAGCAAAGCAGCAGGCCCAAATCATGCTGGTAGAGACCTTCAATCCTGAGGTTCTGGAAGCGGTCGATTCTCTCCAGAACTTTACCGATCAGGTAAAGACCCAGGTAGATACCAATTATGAGAGCGCCATGAAACTGAGAACGGCATTTCTGGTGATTGCCATTGTTATGTCCGTTATCGCTGTTCTGGTTGCTGTTATTCTCGCGCTGGATTTGACCAAGCGCATTATCAATCCGATCCGTGAAGTTCAGGAAGCTATGGCGAATATTGCGGAAGGCAAAATGGAATTCAGTCTCAACCACACCTCCAAGGACGAGCTGGGTATGCTTCAGGAAAGCGTCAGAAAAATGGCCAACTTCCTTACCCTGGTTCTCCAGGACGAGGAGTACATTTTGTCCGCTTTTGGCGATGGCAATTTCCAGGTGACTTCTCAGATTGGAAGGGACAAATATGTCGGTATTTTCTCCGGGCTTCTGGAGTCCATGGTCAACCTGCGGGATAAGCTGAGCAATACCCTGTCTCAGATTAACGAGTCTTCTGACCAGGTTGCCATCGGTGCCAATCAGGTTTCTGCCGGCGCCCAGGCGCTGTCCCAGGGCGCTACCGAGCAGGCTTCCTCTGTGGAAGAGCTGGCGGCTACCATTTCTGAGATTTCCGGCGCAATCAACGCCAACGCCCAGAGCGCCCAGGTTGCAAGGGATAAATCCACCAATGTGCGGGAGCAGGCCGCAGAGGGAAGCAAGCAGATGCAGGAGATGCTCCAGGCTATGGGCGAAATCAGCGAAACCTCCGGAGAGATCGGCAAGATTGTCAAGACCATTGAGGACATTGCCTTCCAGACCAATATTCTGGCCCTCAACGCCGCCGTTGAGGCCGCAAGAGTTGGCGTAGCGGGCAAGGGCTTTGCTGTTGTCGCGGATGAGGTGCGCAATCTGGCCAGCAAATCTGCCGACGCTTCCAAAAACACCTCCTTCCTCATTGACCGCTCTCTCCAGGCTGTGGAGAACGGCTCCAAGATCGCAAACCAGACCGCTATGTCCCTGAGCGAGATTGTCAGCGGCATCGAAGAGGTTGCCAACGAGATCAACGAAATCTCTAGCGCCAGCAACACCCAGGCCACCTCTGCCGGACAGGTCAGCCAGGGAATTGATCAGATTTCCGCTGTTGTTCAGAACAACTCCGCCACCGCGGAGCAGAGCGCCGCGGCCAGCCAGGAGCTTTCTGGTCAGGCCCAGATGCTCAAGGGCCTTACAGGGCAGTTCCGGCTTTACGGCGAAGCGGAAGGACCCGCTAGCGGGACATCCTCGTATTCTCCTGATTCGGTAAACGTTTCGGTGTCTTCCGCAGCAGGTTCCATCGGAGGTAAATACTGATCCCTTCGGGAATTAGGCGGCTTACCGCACAGCCCGTACACAGTTCATAGATTATTTTCCCTAACCGAAATTACACATTGATCCACCGCTTTTTCAGCTCGGCATCCGGGCGCGGGAAAAGGGCCCCTCCAGACGGAGGGGTTCTTTTTGTGTTTTAGAGCCTGTCTCAAAATAATCCGCCGCCAAACTGCGTTCATTTTCTTTGCCGGGCGACAGCCCGCCTGCGGAAAACTGCCTTGTTTGATAAAAAATCTGTCTGCGCAGTCTGGGTACGTCTTATTCTGGGATAGGCTCTCAACGCTTTTGCGCTGTAAATATTTGAAGCGGCGGGCAAAAATGTAATGACAAATTTCAAATTTTATGATAAACTTTTGTTGACCTGTTAATACCGACCGCCAACAAAAAAGGAAGAAATATGCTATGCACGAGGACAACTATTTGATTGAAAACATTATCCACCTTACGAACCTCCTCCAACGGTACGGCCTTGAAGTGTGCCAGCTTACAGACAGTGAGGTTCAAAAAAAACTCGTCCCCCTGCTCGGCCCCCAGGAATTCTATGCCGCCTTTGGGATGCTCCGCTTTATGGATGAGATGCCTGGCGGCTTTCTGCTTTATCATGCGGGCGGCGGAGAAGAGCTGATCTATGCCAACCGCGCCCTGCTGCGCATCTTCCGGTGCGATACCATGGCCGAACTGCGCGCCCATACCGGCAATACCTTCCGGGGAATCGTCCATCCAGAGGACCTGGAGGAGGTGGAGAAGAGCATCTGGGACCAGATCAACAGCAGCCGGTACGATCTGGATTATGTGGAATACCGCATCATCTGCCGGGACGGTGCGGTCCGGTGGATTGAGGATTACGGCCATTTCGTCCGTGGACGGGACGGCAGGGATATCTTCTATGTGTTCCTGGGCGATGCCACCGAAAAGCATCACCGCATACTGGCGGAAAAGGAGATGTTGATCAGCGAATCCAATCAGGAAAAGCAGCGGTATCAGGACCTGATCCAGGAGTATGACCGGGAGCGTGCCTTGATCAATCAGGAGTATCTGCGCCGCCTGGAGGTGATCCAGGGACTGAGCATCAATTACGAGTCTATCTTCTACAGCGACCTAAACGAGGATCAGATCCTTCCCTACCGGCTGAGCGGCCGCTGCCTTCCCCTCTTTGATAAGATCAGTCAGCCGCAGGGCCTCTCCGTCTTTCTGCGCAGCTATGCGGAAGCATGGGTCCACCCGGAGGACCGGGAGATGTTCCTGAAGACCCTCTCTCAGGCGTATATGCGGGACAGGCTGGCGGATAACAAAACCTTTTATATCAACTACCGGGTATTAGATGGCGGAGAGGTGCGGTACCTTCAACTGCGTGTGGTAAACGTGGGCGGCGGAGAAGGACGGCGTCCCGCCCAGATTGTCATAGGCTCCCGCAGGGTGGATGAGGAGCTGGAAAGGGAAATGGAGCAGAAGCATCTGTTGGCCGACGCCCTTGTCAACGCCAACCAGGCCATCCGCGCCAAGGATACCTTTCTTTCCAATATGTCCCATGATATCCGCACTCCCCTCAACGCCATCTTTGGCTTTACTACCCTGGCCAGGCAGAGCATCGGCAATCCGGAAGAGGTCTGTGGCTACCTGGAGCGCATCGAAGCCTCCAGCCAGCAGCTGCTGGACCAGCTCAACCAGGTGCTGGAGCTGGCCCGCTGGAATTCGTCAGAGCGTTCCGGAAGCCCGGAGGCCTCCTGCGATATCTGTCAGCTTTTCCGGGATATTTTCGACAGGCTGTATCCGCAGACCGTGGATAAAAACCTCGCGTTTACCCTGGACTGCTCCGATGTGCTTCACCCCATTGTCTGCTGCGATCAGGAGCGGCTGAAGCAGCTTGTCCTTTATTTGACCAACAACGCTATTGCCTATACCAAGGCGGGGGGAAAGGTCATGCTCACCGTTGCCGAGGTCCGGCAGTTTGGCCAGTTCTCCGACTTCCAGCTGAAGGTGGAGGACACGGGCATCGGCATCAGCCGGGAGTTCCTGGACCACATCTTTGAGCCCTTTGCGCGGGAGCGAAATACCACCATGAGCGGGATATCCGGCATTGGATTAGGGCTTACCATCGTCAAAAGTATTGTGGACGCAATGGGGGGTGCCATCTCTGTAGACAGCGAGGTGGGTCGGGGAAGCGCCTTTACCGTCACCCTGCGGCTCCGGCTTCCGGATTCCCCCAAAGATGCTCCCCCGGAGGAGATAACGGACGCCGCCGGAGCGGCAGAGGATGATTTTAAAGGCCTGCGGATTCTCCTGGTGGAGGACAACGAGATAAACCTGGAGATAGAGACCGAAATATTGAAGGAGCTGGATTTTTCCGTTGACACAGCGGTCAACGGAAAGCTGGCTATGGAGAAGATTGCCGGTTCCGCCCCAGGGGAGTACGATTTGGTACTGATGGATATCCAGATGCCGGTGATGGACGGCTGGCAGGCTGCTAGGGAGATACGGCAGCTGAATAATCCCGTCCCTATTATCGCCCTGTCCGCCAATGTTTTTGAAAGCGATGTGCGGAAATCTATGGAGAGCGGCATGAACGCCCATCTGCCAAAACCCTTGGATGTGGAGCAGCTGCTGGAAACCATCCGGAAAGTCCGCTAAGGGCGAACACCTGTCCGGAACATCCCTGGAAATACAGGCGCTTTGTTGCATAAAGGGGCAAGAAAAGTCAAATTGTTTTTTGTTGAGAAATACGAAATGTAATGGAAAGCAAAGTGTTGTCTTTTCCTTTTACAGGAAAAAAACGGTAATGAAAGGCCTTAAGTCCATCTCAAGCTTAAAATTGTATTTGTGGTGCATTGACATTTATATCTTGACTTTTTTAAAATAATAAAACCGGCAAAGCAAGAATAGCGTAAATTTCCGAGGCGGATTGTAAGCTTTTTTGGTAAAAAAAACGTGAGTTTCACAAAAATTAGTCATAATACATAAACAGTTTTTTTAAAGTTTGGGTATAAATAGTCTTCCCATGTGGGTTGTAATTTGGTATTATAGATTATAGAAAAACGCTCAGTCCCGGAGACACCCCAAAGCGGAGGCTGCATTCCGGAGACTGCGAAATGCAGGAGGTAAACTTTATGGCAAGTCTTTCCCTGAAAAACATCTACAAAAGATATACCGGCGGAGTTACGGCTGTAACCGACTTTACTCTGGAAATCGCGGATAAGGAATTCATCATTCTGGTTGGTCCTTCCGGCTGCGGTAAATCTACCACGCTGCGTATGATCGCCGGCCTGGAAGAGATTTCCGAAGGCGAGCTGTACATCGGCGACCGTCTGGTAAATGATGTTGCCCCTAAGGACCGCGATATCGCCATGGTGTTCCAAAACTACGCTCTGTATCCTCACATGACCGTTTTTGAGAACATGGCGTTCGGCCTGAAGCTGAGGAAGACCCCCAAGGAAGAAATCAAAAAGCGTGTTGAAGAGGCTGCCAGAATCCTCGACATCACCCATCTGCTTGACCGTAAGCCCAAGGCTCTGTCTGGTGGTCAGCGTCAGCGTGTTGCGCTGGGCCGTGCTATCGTTCGTGAGCCCCAGGTATTCCTGCTTGACGAGCCTCTGTCCAACCTAGACGCCAAACTCCGTGCTCAGATGAGGACCGAGCTGTCCAAGCTCCACAAACGCCTTGGAACCACCTTCATTTACGTTACCCATGACCAGGTAGAAGCTATGACCATGGGCGACCGCATCGTGGTTATGAAGGACGGCTTTATTCAGCAGGTTGACTCTCCTCAAAACCTGTACGAGAAGCCCTGCAACATTTTCGTTGCCGGATTCATCGGATCTCCTCAAATGAACTTTATCGACGCCACCGTTGAAGTGAAGGGCGAAAAGGTCCTCATCCACTTCGGTGAGTTTGAGATCGAGGTTCCGGAAGACAAGGTTCAGTCCTCCAAGATTAAGAACTACAACGGCAAGTCCGTTACCCTGGGCGTCCGTCCCGAAAACCTGAACGACGACGAGCTGCATCTGTCCGCGGCCACCACCGGTATCATCGAATGCAAGGTCGATGTAACTGAAATGATGGGCGCTGAGACTTACCTGTACCTGACCTGCGCCGGCGCTCCTATGACCGCCCGCGTTGATCCTCGCTCCACTGCCCGCGTCGGCGATACCATTAAGATGGCGATTGATGTCACCAAGATTCACGTATTCGATAAGGATACCGAGAGCATCATCTTCAACTAAGAGCTACCCTTACATAGACTTCATAGCCGCCGGGGAAATCCCCGGCGGCTTTTCCGTATGGGCCTATTTAATGTAAAACTGGATAAAAACCATATATTGTAAAGGTTTATAAAAATTGTTATCGGATATTCTTTTAACCATCATGTTCCGTTCAAAAAAAATTCACAACTTTTTGTCGGATATCATGTAGAATGGAATTAGTCTATGGTTTAGCCGTGGTCAGAGCACAAGGGAGGACGGGAAGCAGGGGGCAGAGGCCCTCCGGAGGGAAGGCGTACTTCTCCAAAGCCGTTGCAACCGGTCTGCACCCTTGGTGCATGGGACGCAATCAATTTGTCCCAGCGGAAAAAACCATACGGACGGTCTCCCTTTCCGGGAGGGAAAAAACTGCCCTCAGGGGCGGATTGCCTCCGGAGTGCGGGACTGCCGGCAGACGGTAAACCAAATAAAGGAAGCAGAGGGGATAAAGTCATGTCGAACAGGCTGTTTCAAGGAGTCATTCACCAGATGCGGGACGCTATTGACCGGGTAATCGGAATCGTGGACGAAACCGCAACCATTATTTCATGCAGCGACCTCACAAGAATCGGCGTAAAGAGCGAATACCTTACCTTGGACCTGAATGACGGGGGAGAGACGTTTGTGCGTGACGGTTATACATACAAACCGTTCGGCGCACGGATGAAGCCGGAGTACGCGGTGTTCGTGGAGGGAACCGACGATATGGCCGCACGGTACTGCGCGGTTTTGGCCATTTCGCTCACCAGCATCAAGCAGTATTACGACGAAAAGTACGACCGCAACAACTTTATTAAAAACGTCATCCTGGACAATATTCTCCCAAGCGACATTTATATCAAATCCAGGGAGCTGCATTTCAGCGGGGATATCAGCCGGGTGGTGTTTTTGATCCGGGTGGTGTCTTCCAATGACATTTCGGCTTTTGACGTGGTGCAGAACCTGTTCCCGGATAAACAGAAGGATTTTATTTTCAGCATCAGCGAAAGCGATATTGTACTGGTTAAGGAGATCAAGGCCGGAATTGAATCCAAGGATCTGGAAAAGCTGGCCCGTTCCATTGTGGACACCCTGGGCAGCGAGTTCTATACCCGCGTGGTGGTGGGTATCGGCACCGTTGTGGTAGGGGTAAAGGACCTGGCCCGTTCCTTTAAGGAGGCCCAGGTGGCCCTGGAGGTTGGCAAGGTCTTTGACACCGAGAAATCCATTGTCGCCTACAACAACCTGGGAATTGCCCGGCTGATTTATCAGCTGCCCACAACCCTGTGCGAAATGTTTTTGCAGGAAGTGTTCAAGAAGGGCTCTATCGAAAGCCTGGACCATGAGACGCTCTTTACCATCCAGAAGTTTTTTGAAAACAACCTGAACGTTTCGGAAACCTCCCGCAAGCTGTTTGTCCACCGCAACACCCTGGTATACCGTCTGGAAAAAATCAAAAAGCTCACTGGGCTGGACCTGCGGGAGTTTGACCACGCCATCATCTTTAAGGTGGCCCTGATGGTCAAGAGATACCTGACCGCCAATCCGGTGAAATTCTAAGGGCCCTTCGGAGGGCCTGCCTTGAGGCGGTGTATACGTGATAGAGTTTAGTAATGTAAGCAAACGATATGAGAATGGTACCAAGGCGCTGGAAAACGTCAGCCTGAATATAGACCGGGGGGAGTTCGTCTTCATCGTCGGCTCCTCCGGCGCGGGCAAGAGCACCCTCATCAAGCTGATGCTCCGGGAGGAGAAGCCCACCTCCGGTATCATCCATGTCAACGGGTTTAACCTCAACAAGATAAAGCGCAGGCAGATACCCAAGTTCCGCCGCACCCTGGGTGTGGTGTTCCAGGATTTCCGCCTGATTCCCTATATGACAGCCTATGACAATGTGGCCTTTGCCCTGCGGGTGACCAACGTCTCCTCCAGGGACATCCGCCGCAGGGTGCCCTATGTCCTGGGGCTGGTGGGCCTTGCCTCCAAAGCGCGGATTGTGCCGGACAAGCTCTCCGGCGGCGAGCAGCAGAGGGTGGCCCTGGCCCGCGCCCTGGTGAACAATCCGGACCTTATCATTGCCGACGAGCCCACCGGAAACATCGACCCGGAGCTGTCATTTGAAATTGTGGAGCTGCTCCATGAGATCAACAAGATGGGGACCACCATCGTCATGGTGACACACGAGCATGAGCTGGTATCCCATTTTAACCACCGTGTCATCACCATCGAGAACGGCACAGTGGTTTCGGACGCGCCGGAGTACCAGGAGGAATCGGGGGGTTATCTATGAAGACAAGCAGCTTTGGCTATCTGGTAAAGGAGGGCACCCGAAGCCTCTGGGTCAACCGGCTGATGTCCACGGCCGCTATCGGCGTGCTGGCCGCCTGTATGATTCTAGTGGGGGCGGCGGGATTGTTTGCGGCCAATGTGAGCAACATCGTCAGTTATTTTGAGGACGAGAATGAGATTGTCGTCTTTTTGCAGGATGGAATCGACCAGAAGGGCGTGGATGACGCCAACCTGAAAATCCGCATGATGTCCAATGTTTCGGAGGCCAACTTTGTCTCCAACGAGGAGGCTCTCCAGGAACAGATGGAAAAATATGGTGAATATGCCTGGTTGCTGGAGGAGTACCAGGGGGAGGAGAATATGCTGCCCCATGCCTTCCGGGTCAAGGTCAAGGAACTGGAAAAGCTGGAGCAGACCGCCCAGGACCTGTTGGACATGGAAGAGGTGCAGGAGGTGCGGGTGCCCACCGAGGTGGCCCACACCCTTCTGGGTATCCGCAGCGTTGTCACCTGGTGCGGCACCGCCATTGTGGCGATCCTGCTGGTGGTGTCCCTGCTGATTATCGCCAATACCATCAAGATTACCGTTTTTAACCGCCGCAAGGAGATCAGCATCATGAAATATGTGGGTGCCACCGACTCCTTCATTAAACTGCCTTTTGTGGTGGAGGGGCTGCTGCTGGGGCTTATCTCCGCCCTGCTGGCGTATATGATTGTGTGGGGCGGCTATGTCTACGTGATGGAGTGGGCTGGTACGGTAGAATCCGCCTGGCTCCAGGAGCTTTACCGGTATTTTGTCCCCTTTGAGCAGGTGTACAAGGTGCTTTTGGCCAGCTTCTGCGCCATCGGTGTGGGAATTGGTTCCTTTGGCAGTATGGTGTTTGTGGGCAAGTACCTAAAGGTGTAGATCAGCATGACAGAAATTGACCGGCGGTGTTCTCCGCGCTTAGGAACGAACAGCAGCATTTTTAACAGTTCCTGATGGGGGCATCGCCGGATTTGTGGAAAAGGCCGGCAGACGTCTTTGCCTTTCTGACTTTGTAAAAAGGAAGGGTTTTACAGGGTCAGAAGGTCAAATCCCCTGTCGGGTCCGGCAGGACAGCATAAACCGGAATGTAGTTCCGTTTGGAATGGGGAGTGTATTTTCATTGAAGAAGAACAACCGTAGGAGATTCACCGCACTGCTGTGCGCCGTAGGACTGATAATTGGGGGAGCGTTCCCCTGCCCGGTGCTGGCAGACGACGATGACTTTGATATGGATTCCGCCAAGGAACAGATTGCGGGCCTGAACCAGGCCTATGACGAGCTGGAAAAGCAGAAGCAGGCGCTGGCCAATCAGATATCCAGCGTCCAGTCCCAAAAAAAACAACAGAGCGCGGAAAGAAACGAGCTGGAGCAGAAGATAAGCCTGACCACCCAGCAGATAGAGGTCTTGACGGAGAAAATCTCCGCCTTGGACAAGCAGATTGAACAGCAGCAGGCCAAGATAGACCAGAATAACCGGGATATCGCGGACAAAGAGGTGGAGATTGAGCAGAAGCAGCAGGAGATCGAGCATAACGAGGAGCTGCTGCGCCAGCGCATCCGCCGCAGCTACATGGCTGGGGAGCCCTCCACGCTGGAGGTTCTGCTGGGGGCGGACAGCTTTTATACCATGCTTTCCAGCACTACCATGGTTACACGCATGGTGAACCGTGACAAGGACCTTTTGGAAAATCTGGCGGACCAGAAGCTGGGCCTGCTGGACGATTATGACTATCTGGAAGGGCTGAAGCTGGAGAACGAACAGGTCAAGGCGGAGTTTGAGGCAAGCAGAGCGGAAAACGAGGAGACCCGCAGCCAGTATGACGAGCAGACCAAAAGCCTGGAGGAGGATGTAGAGAAGATTACCAGCACCATCCAGAGCTTGGAGGATACGGAAAGGGAATACTACGCAAACCAGGCGAAAATCCAGAAGGAAATGCAGGAGGCCCAGGCGGAGATTGCGCAGATATACGCCGCCCTGGAGGAGGCGCGCCGGAACAGCTCCGGGAGCGACGAGTTCCTCGGCGACGAGGGCGACTGGGGCTGGCCGCTGCCGGGCTATAAAATGCTGACCAGCAATTACGGCTGGCGGTTTAATAATTCCGATTTTCATACCGGACTGGATATTTCAGGGCCCCAGTGCTATGGCAAAACGATTGTGGCCTCCAATCCGGGGACAGTGGCCTTTGTCAATACCAGCTATAAAGCAGGCGTCGGATACGGAATTTATGTCATTGTGGACCACGGCGGCGGATATTCCACCCTTTATGCCCACATGAGCGCCGTTGACGTAAGCGTGGGGGACATAGTGGTCAGGGGAAGCCCCATCGGCAAGGTAGGGGCTACAGGCTGGGCAACAGGTCCCCACCTGCACTTTGAGGTGCGCATCAATGGAAAGACCCAGGACCCGCTGGCATTCCTCCATGTTCCGTCCTGACGGCGGAACAAAATGGCAGGCAGATACACTGTTTAGAGGTATGAGGTATAGAAAGGACCGGATTGGAATAAGACTATGAACAAAAAGGTTTCACTTGGGACGGCCGTTACCCTGATGGCCATTGCCGCTGCCTTGGCGGTGGCAATTACGATGGTGTACTCCATACGCACCTTTAACGATAAGCTGTATAATATCAAGGAACGGGAGGCAACTTATGAAAAGCTGTCCCAGATCGACAAAATTGTCCGCTCGGAGTATTATGGAAACATTGATGAAAAATATCTGATGGACAGCATTGCCAGGGGATACATCCAAGGCATCAGCGACCGGTACGCCCTGTACCTGACCGCGGAGCAGTACCAGCAGCAGCTGGAAAACGTGGAAGGAAAAAAGGTGGGGATTGGGATTGACACCGTCTGCGATACCAGCGGCTATATGCTGGTGACAGAGGTATATCCGGAATCGGCGGCGGATATTGCAGGTATTTCCGAGGGGGACCTGATTCTTCAGGTGGGCGAGCTGGAGGTAACAACGCAGACCTATGAGGAAGCCAGGGAGGCCCTGGAGGGAGAGGCGGGCACCAAGATTTCCGTTGTCCTCCGCCAGGACAACGAGGACCAGGAGCCCATCGAGCTGACCCGGCGGAAGGTGGAGATACCCTCTGTATATATGGAGGTGGCCGACGGTATCGCGTATATTCAGATTACCGAATTTGCGGACGCCACCGCAAACCAATTTGCCAGAGCGATTGAAAACGCCTCCCGCGAAGGGGCCGAGGGCCTTATCTTTGATGTCCGCGGCAACCCTGGGGGAACCATTGATTCGGTGTCCCAGGTGTTGGACCGCCTGCTGCCGGAGGGGGACATCGTTTCCGCCACCTACCGGAACGGAGAGACCAAGGTGCTTGCCACCTCTGATGAGCGGGAAGTGAATATGCCCATGGCAGTGGTGGTCAACGAAAAGACAGCCAGTGCGGCGGAACTGTTTGCCCAGGCCATCTGGGACTACGAAAAGGGGCAGGTAGTAGGTGTTACCACCTATGGAAAGGGCTTGATGCAGACCATCTACCGCCTGGACGACGGTTCTGCGCTGGACATCACAGTGGCCAAGTACAATCCCCCCAAGAGCCCCAACTTTGACGGAATCGGCGTGGTGCCGGATTATGAGGTGAAGCTGACCGCCGACCAGGCTCAGCTCCTTTCGGAGGGCAGCCTGGACCGGGATTCCGACCCGCAGATGCGCAAGGCCAAGGAGCTGGTGAACGCGGCGATTCTGGCGAAAAACAGCGGAAGCTCTAACGTAAGACAGGAGGGTGAGTCCGGCGAGGCCAGCGGCGGGAGTAGCAGCGCAGCTAGCTGATTGTAGAAATGGAGCGCACAAGACACCATAGCTTTGTGGAGAGGAAAAGAAAAGCCGTATTTAAGGGCTTGACAGTTTTCCAGAGATTGTCTATAATGACATTTATAAAATCACGACAAGCAGCATAGGATATTGCCGTAACGCGGCAATATCCTAAACTTTCTATAAACCCTGTATTCAAAGCCGTTGGATACGGGTTCAAAGATCAACAAGGAGGAAATTGGCAATGGCAAGAGAACAGAAAACGCTCACGGTGGAAGGATTCCGAAAACTGGAGGAGCGTCTGGAATACTTAAAAACCACCAAGCGCAGCGAAATCGCGGACAATATCCGTGTGGCCCGTTCCTATGGCGACCTCTCCGAAAACAGCGAGTACGACGAGGCAAAGAATGAGCAGGGCATCGTTGAGCAGGAGATTATGGAGCTGGAGGAGACCCTGAAAAACGCCAAGGTGGTGGATGAAAGCAACCTGAATATGGACTACATCAGCGTCGGCCTGGCGGTGCGGCTGCTGAACATGGAGGAAAACCGGGAGGTGGAATACCGCATTGTCGGCTCCTCCGAGTCCAATCCCTCCAAGGGGATGATCTCCGACGAGTCCCCCATCGGCAAGCACCTGATTGGCAAACGGCTCAACGATTTGGTGGAGATCGTCATTCCCAAGGGGACCTATCACTTTAAGATCATTGGAATCTCTAAATAGTGTGAGAAATTGATACCATGCAGGGCTGCTCTGTTCCGGGCAGCCCTTTTTAGAAAAAAATAAGGATGTGTGAAACAAAATGTCTGAAAACCATGTAAACCAGAATCAGTCCCAGAACCCCCAGGCGGAGGAACCGGAACTGACCGAGGAGGAACAGGCTCAGAAGCTTTCCGAGGTCCTTCAGGTCCGCCGGGATAAGCTTTCCGCCCTCCAGCAGGCCGGACGGGACCCCTTTGAAACCACTGTTTACAACCGCGATACCCTTGCCGCCCAGATTACCGCCAACTTTGAGGGGCTGGAGGGCAAAACCGTTTCCCTGGCAGGGCGGATGATGAGCTGCCGGAATATGGGCAAGGCATCCTTTGCGGACCTCCAGGACTCCAGCGGACGCATTCAGACCTATATTCGCATTAACGATGTGGGAGAGGAGGCCTATGAGGACTTCAAGAAATGGGATATCGGAGATATCATCGGGCTGGAGGGATTTGTGTTCCGCACCCGCAGGGGGGAGATATCCGTTCACGCCCAGAAGATACAGCTTCTTTCCAAGTCCCTGTTGCCCCTGCCGGAGAAGTTCCATGGCCTTAAGGACATGGATCTGAGATACCGCCAGCGGTACGTGGACCTGATTGTCAACCCGGAGGTCAAGGATACCTTTGTAAAACGCTCCCAGATTTTGAAAGAGATTCGCGCTTATTTGGATGAAAAAGGCTTCCTGGAGGTGGACACCCCCATTCTGCTGCCTCTGGAGATAGGAGCGTCTGCGCGCTCCTTTATGACCCATCACAACACCCTGGATATGGATATGTACCTGCGCATTGAGACGGAGCTGTACCTCAAGCGGCTGATTGTCGGCGGGTTTGACCGGGTGTACGAGGTGGGGCGTATCTTCCGCAACGAGGGGATGGACACCAAGCACAATCCCGAATTCACCACTGTGGAGCTGTACCAGGCCTTTACCGACTACAAGGGTATGATGGATCTGGTTGAGGAGCTGTATAAGCGCTTGGCGGAGAAAATCTGCGGCGGGCTGAAGATTACCTACCAGGGCCAGGAGATTGACATGGGCCACTGGGAGCGGCTGACCATGGTGGAGGCCGTAAAGAAGTACTCCGGCTGCGATTACAACGACTGGGCCACCGACGAGGACGCGCGCAATGCCGCCAAAGAAAAGCATGTCCCTGTTCCGGCAGACGCTACCAAGGGAACTGTTTTGGCAGAGCTGTTCGACGCCTTTGTAGAGGAAAAGCTGATTCAGCCCACCTTTATTTACGATTACCCTGTAGAGAACAGTCCCCTTGCAAAGCGTATCCCCTCTAATCCAGCTTTTACACAGAGATTTGAGTATTTTATTAATGCCTGTGAATATGGGAACGCTTTCAGCGAGCTCAACGACCCCATCGATCAGAAGGAGCGATTTGAGAAGCAGGTTGCCGCCAAAAAGAAAGAGGACCCCAACAGCAGGGCCCAGGTGGACTATGACTATGTTACCGCGTTGGAATATGGGCTTGCGCCGACAGGCGGCTTAGGGTTCGGTGTAGACCGTCTGGTGATGCTTCTCACTGACTC
>Ga0073906_1001479_pt1 | contig 35742 bp, 35 predicted proteins | sample Inofromicrocosms_FD_65485 | JGI IMG/M metagenome (GOLD analysis project Ga0073906, IMG submission 65485) | Mouse cecum microbial communities from Vienna, Austria - Inoculum for glucosamine and mucus D2O microcosms | ecosystem: Host-associated > Mammals > Digestive system > Large intestine >...
ACACCGATATGGCCAAGGAAATGATGAACTACACCAAGATGAACGTTCTGGTGCAGTCCGCTCAGGCGATGCTGGCCCAGGCCAATCAGCAGCCTCAGTCCGTGCTTCAGCTGCTGCAATAATCACAGCAACTGACAGCTTTCATTTCCCTGTAAAAACAGTAATATTCTCCACTGCGGGGCTGTCCAATGACGGCTCCCGCACTGGGGACAGACAAGGAGGGTATGCGCGCATACCCTCCTCTGTTTTGCGGTTATATAAACCTATACCGTAACATGTTTTTCTCCAAATCGATTCTTGTCAAATCCTGCATGTTGTGCTATACTATCAAATCGTAGAGTCACCTATAACGGCAGGCGGTTGGTCCCCGGCAGGGGACTGGTCCTCGAATGAGGTCTTTCTTTATCGGTCCCCTTACATAAGAAAGTGGGACTGCCATATGACGCTGAGCGAAGTATTACAGCTTCTGCTTTTAATTGTTGCAATATGCGACATTTTCGTTCATATTATAAAGAAATAATCGCCGGCACCCTGGAAAGTTCGGCGATTATTTCTCGTAGAATTTAGCCGGGGGCCAACCGTCTGTAGGTGACTCCACTCTTTATATTTTTATTATACCTAAATCTCCCTCCCCTGTCAAGCGCCGGACCGGGGATTTTTAACAGGTCTGTATCACAGGCTGTACCTGCTTTCCCTCCAGCGCCGCCTCCAGGGCGGGGATGATCTGCTCCGTGTGGGAAACCATGGAATTTGGCTTCCCCGCAGGGCTGTCCTGTCCAAAGGGGACAAAAAAGATGTGCTTGGTGTTCATCAGCAGGCCGATGTTTTTCAGGTTGCTCCCCAGGGAATCGTTGCTGGACAGAAAGATGACAACCGGCTTGTTGTTGCGCAGATGCCCCTTTGCCGCCATCAGAACCGGCGTATCGGTGACGCCGTTCGTCAGCTTTGCCAGGGTGTTGCCGGTGCAGGGGGCGATCAGCAGAATGTCCAACAGGTTTTTCGGTCCCAGAGGCTCCGCCTCCTGGATGGTGCGCACCGCCGGATTGTCCGAAAGCTCTGAAAACGCTTTCATCCAGTCCTCGGCCTTTCCAAAACGGCTGTCTATGGATTGGACGCTGTCGGAAAAGATGGGGGTGATCCGCGCTCCCCTTTCCACCAGCTCCTGAATTGCCTTGTGTATCTTTGCCAGGGTACAAAACGACCCTGTGACCGCAACGCCTACATTGCAGCCGGAGATATTCATATCAATCAACTCCTTATGCGGATGCGTTCAACTCTGTCAGAACAGCGCGGGCCAGGATGCGCCCTGCCTCTTCCGGAAAATATTTTCCAGGAAGGCCGGGACACAGCGCCGCCCGCGCCCCCGCCGAACGGATGGCCGCAGTGTCCATATGCTGCTCCAGCGCTCCGCTGGCCAGGTCGAGGATCACCGCGCCGGGGGAAAGTCTGGAACACATCTCCCCGCTCATCACCATCGACGGAATTGTATTGAACAGGAGGCCGTATTGTCCCATACTCATACTCCCCGAAAGCGCTTCCAAGGGCTCCGCCGGGATGCACTGCATTTCCGCCTCCGCCCGCTGGAGGGGATTTCGGGCAAACACCACTGTCTCTGTGCACAGCCCCCTGAGACGGGCCGCAAGGGCCTTTCCGCAGCGGCCATAGCCCAGAACAGCGGCACGGGTCCGGCAGAGGCTGGCATGGGCCTGGAGCGCCTCAAGGATTGCCCCCTCCGCTGTCAGGATGGCGTTGGGAAGGGCAACACTTTCCAGCTCCAGCCAATCGAAAAAGGGAACGTTCAGCTCCCGGCAGCGGGCTTTGAGCTGTTCCGGCAGCTTGCCGCCGAAAACATACCGATGCTCCTTTCGTATTTCCTTTACCGCCTCCTGAATAGAGATGGGGGCAGCCGCGGGGATGGTCTCTCCGTCCCGCGTAAAAGGGACTGGAAAGAGCAGAATGTCCCCGGCCTGGAAAGCCTCCCGGAGGCTGTCTGCGCGGACCGCTCCCTGGGGGACCTCCACCGCGGCGCAGCAGATGACAGGGCCGGTTTTCAAAAGCTCCTGGGCCAGAAAATACAGGCGTTTATCGCCGCCTATGACGGTAAATACAGATTTAGCAGGCATAAAACGACCTCCTTCGCTATAATATATGCCTGTTTTTGGGTTTTGGTGCGGTTTGGGACGGGCAGCGGGTTGAGGCAAAAAACGGTGAAAACGGCTGCACACTGCCGCCGCCCGCTGTTTCCATCTTAAATGTCATCAAATTTACGTATTTTTAAATAACCGGGCTTGCATTTTACATATTTTTCTCTTAAAATGAAGGTATACGCCTAAAACGGAAAGGAGCAGATTGTTATGTCCAATGTAAACACCCGCTGGAACCTGCGGGAAATGTTCGCGACAGATGACGAGTGGAGGGAGGTTCTCTCCAAAACCATGACCATGGTGGACGCCTTGGCCGCCCGCAAGGGAAAGCTGGCCGAATCCGCCGCCGCCCTGTGGGAAACTGCCAAGCAGTATGAATCCATTCAGCAAAATCTCGCCGCCCTCTTTGTATTTGCCCATTCCAACTTTGACCAGGATATGTCCGACAGCACCGCCAAGGGGCTTTTTGAATCCGCCTCCAGCGCGGGGACGCAGATAGGGGAAAAGCTCTCCTTCATGGCCCCGGAGCTGATGGCCCATTCCATGGAGGAATTCCGGAAATTCTGTGGGGAGCAGCCGGAGCTGAAGCTCTATGAAAGGTTCGCCGAGGACTTCTTTGAGAAAAAGGAGCATGTCCTCTCCGCCGAAATGGAAAACCTGATGGTGCGCATGGGGGACCTGGGCGGTTCCTTCCAGAAGATATTCAACGACCTGGCGGTCAACGACATCCAGTTTCCGGAGCTGACCACCCCCGAAGGGGAAAAGGTCAAGGTGTGCGAAGCGGAATATGGCCGCGCTCTGGATAACCCCGACGCAGACTACCGCCATGAGTTTTACAAAGCCCTGCTGGGCGGCTACGGCAACCACATCAACACCATTACCTCCACCTACTACGGTTCAGTAAAGCACGATGTGTTCGACGCGAAAAGCCACCGCTATGCCAACGCCCGCAGCCACGCCCTCCACAACAACCACATTCCCGAAAAGGTCTACGACAACCTGGTCTCCACCGTCCGGGAAAACACCGAACCGATGCACCGGTATATCTCCCTGCGGAAAAGGGTCCTGGGGCTGGAGGATTACCACTTCTCGGATATGATGGTTCCCCTGGTCAAGGCTGGGGATAAAAAATACACCTATGAGGAGGCCTGCGAGCTGGTCCTGAAGGCCACGGCGATTTTGGGCGAGGACTATACCAACGTGCTCAAACAGGCCATGGAAAACCGCTGGATCGACGTCTATCCCGGCCCCAACAAGCGGTCCGGGGCATACAGCACCGGGGCGTATCTCCCCCACCACCCCTATGTTCTGCTGAACTTTAACGGCACGCTGGACAGCGTGTTTACCCTGGCCCACGAGCTGGGACACTCCCTGCACACCTATTTCAGCAACCAGACCCAACCCCTGATCTACGCGGATTACAGCATCTTCTGCGCGGAGGTGGCCTCCACCCTCAACGAGGAGCTGCTTTCCCGGTACCTGTTCAGCCACTCCCAGTCCAACGACGAAAAGGCCCTTCTGCTCTGCAAAAAGCTGGATGACATCCGCTCCACCTTCTACCGCCAGACCATGTTCGCCGACTTTGAGATGCAGACCCATCAGATGGTGGAGGAGGGCAAGCCGCTGCTCCCCAATACCCTCTGCGGCCTGCATAAGGAGCTTAACGAGCTGTATTACGGCCCCGACCTGGATGTGGACGAGTTCCTCTCCTACGAATGGGCCAGAATTCCCCATTTCTACCGGGCGTTTTATGTGTACCAGTACGCCACCGGGATTTCCGCCTCCCTGAGCATTGCGGAGCGCATCTTCCGCCTGGGAGAGGAGGGTGTCCGGGACTACAGAAAATTTCTGACCACCGGCGGCAGCAACCACCCCATTGAGCTGCTGAAAATCGCGGGCGTCGATATGGCTTCTCCCCAGCCCATTCTGGATACGGTGAAAATTTTCCGCGACACCCTGAGCGAGCTGGAAAAGCTCCTGTAAATCCCTGAACGGCTCCGTGTTTGCCTGCGTCCCCGCTGTCTCCCCGGCGGCGGGGACGCAGGTCTCTAGGCTTCCCGTCCCTTCTCTCAAATCTCTTTGACTTTTCCCATGGATTGGTGTATAATCGGTCTGTTACCATGGCACCGTAAAAAACAGGAATCAGCTCTGTCCCTCTGGGGGCGGGGCCACTGAAAAAGGAGTAATACAAAATGTCACAACACAGCAAAGCGGTTAAGGCGCTCAGCGCAGCGGCTCTGGCCCTGTCGCTGACCGTAACGGGATGCAGCGACACCTCATGGGGCGCGGAATGCGGCGGAGTGCGTATGCCAGCAGGAGTATACATCAATCAGGTTCTCTCCGCCTACTCCTCCGGTCTGGGGGAGCTGGACAACAGCGAGGAGACCAATCCCTGGAAAAACACTGTAAACGGCGAGGACTTTACAGCATGGGTCCGCACCAGGACACAGGACAACGTGTACAGCTATTTTGCTGCTGAGAAGAAATTCGAGGAAATGGGCCTTTCCCTGGACGAGCTCACCCAGGCGCAGATTGACTACTCGGTGGAGGCCCAGTGGGCCTACTACCAGTCCACCTACGAGGAAAACGGCATCGGGAAGGAATCCTTCCGCAAGGCCATTGAGAACACCTACAAGCGTTCGGCGGTCTTTGAGGCCATTTACGGCGAAGGCGGCTCAGAGGAAGTATCCCAGGAGGAGCTTTTGGAGAAATTCAACCAGGAGTATATCAGCATGGACCGGGTAAGCCTATCCTTCCTCACCACCGATGGAACCCTTCCCCAGGAGGATATCGACAAGCTGATGGAAAAGGCCAAGGGCTACCAGCAGCGCATCGAAAAGGGTGAGGAGATACAGGCCATCGCCGAGGAATACCAGAAGGAGCAGGAGGAGGAAAAGGCAGAGGATTCCGCCTCCGGAACCACCACCCCTGTCGAAAATGTCAACACAGCCTTGGTTCTTCCGCGGGAGGGTTCCAGCTATTCCGCCACCTTTATGGAAAACGTAACCTCCGCCACCCCCGGCAAGCCAATCGTCTTTGAGGATGACAGCAGCGTCTGCCTGGTGATTGTCAACGAGGTCACTGAGGAAAGCGAGATTTTCCTGCAAAACGTTGACTATCTCCTTTCGGACATGAAGTCGGAGGAATTTGAGCAGCGGCTGATTGAATGGGGCAAGGAGCTGGGCGTCAGCTTCAACAGCTCCGCCGTAAGCCGTTACGAGGCCAAAAAGCTTAAAATCACTAAACAGTAATTTTCCCCATATGTTATACACGCCGGAAAGGGTCAGACAACGACCTTTTCCGGCGTTTTTCTTTTAAGATGGGTTTGCCCATGTCAGGCAAAGGGATTATATTACTAAAAGCAGAATGTGAAATAGCTGTAAAATTTTACCGCGTTGTTGCCGGAAGCCGCCTAAGGGTTTATAATAATAAGGAGAACACACTGGTTGGCCGGGGAAGGAGGCGCGTAAAATGATGAATGAAAACTACCGCGAGTATTATTGGCATACGCTGGACAATGCCGCCAAGCTGTATTCCTGCGTCTCAACGGAAAACATCTCCAATGTCTTCCGCATCTCGGCCATGCTCTCCGAGCCCGTTCAGCCGGAAATTCTCTATCAGGCCCTGGAAGAAACCCTGGAGGAAATTCCCTTTTTCCGGGTCAAGATGCGCAAGGGTTTTTTCTGGTACTACTTTGAGTCCAATTTCAGCAAGCCTCTGCTTCGGGAGGACAATTCCCTCCCCTGTACGCCTATGGACCGCTCCTCCAACCGGGGGTATCTTTTCCGCCTCTCCTACCTGGACCGGCACATTCACTTTGAAGTCTTCCATGCTCTGGCAGACGGCAACGGTGCCATCATCTTTCTTCAAACCCTTCTCTGCCGGTACCTCCACGCCCTTTATCCCCAGGCAGTGCCCTCCGGCCTGTCCATACGCCAGGACAGCCCCTCCCTCAAGGCGATGGAGGAAAACAGCTTTGCCCATCATACTTCCGAACCCAAGGGCTCCGGAATCCCCGCCAAGGTAGTCAAAGCCTTCCACATCGACGGTGTGCGCACCTTCCGGGGAGGGATGAAGGTCATCCAGGGCTTTTGCAGCGCCAGTAAAGCGGTAAAGCTTGCCAGGGCGGAGGGCGCCACCCTCACCGCCTATCTGACGGCGCTGTTCGCCTTTTCCGTTTATGCCCAAAGCTATCAGTACAGCCGCAGAGACAAGCCGCTTATCATCAACGTGCCCATCAACCTGCGCAACCTGTACGAATCGTCTACTATGCGTAATTTTTTCGCCTGTGTCAACCTGGAGTTTCGCCCCGCAGCGGAAAACATTCCCTTTCGCAGCTTTTTGGAGGAGGCGGTGCGGCAGCTCCAGGAGGGGCAGAAAACCGAAAGGCTTTCGGAGCAGATGGCCCGCAACGTCACTGCGGAGCGGAATCCCGCCATGCGGGCCGTTCCCCTGTTTTTAAAAAACCCTGTCCTCAACTATATGTTTCTGCGCAACGAAAAGGGTCAGACCAGCACTGTATCCAATATGGGCCGCATCACTCTGCCGGAGGAGCTTCAGCCCTTTGTCCGGCGGCTGGAGGTACTGGTTCCGGCCACCTACAGCCAGAACATCAAGCTGGGGCTGGTGTCCTGCGGGGACGTTCTGGCCTGCTCCTTCACCTCTCGCATTGAGGAAACGGACGTTCAGCGGTTTTTCTTTCGGTTTCTGCGGGAACAGGGCCTGGACATCCGGCTGGGCTGCAACGAACCATCCTGAACGCCGGACTCAGGCATAAGGGACTCCATCCACGACTGAACCCAAAAAACAGAAGGGAGGCACACCGCCGGCTTGAAATACTGTGAAAAATGTCAGATGGAAATTGAGAACAACATCCCCCGCTGTCCCCTGTGCGGGAAAGGTCTTTCGGAAAAAAGCGGGGATTATGTGATGGAATACCCCCTCACCCATTCCCTCCGCCGGTATAAGACAGCCATTAAAATCATCTGGTTTTCCGCCCTACTAATCAGCGGTGTTCTGATCATCGTCAATTTTCTGACCCAGGTGCGGTGGCTGTGGGTACTGACCGGCATATGCAGCCTGTGGTATTTGGCTGTCACCGCGGTTTTTGCCATCCGCTCCAGCCGCAACATCGGGCTGATGATCCTGGTACAGACCATAGGCATCTCCCTGCTGACCTTGGAGATTGACTCCTCCTTTGGCTTCCGCAGGTGGTCGCTGAACTATGTAATCCCCCTTCTGCTGTCCTTCAGCGTACTGCTGCTGACGGTGCTGATTCTCTGCAAACCGGTTATGCTGCGGGACTTTATTGTCTATCTGTTCGTGATAGCCGCTTTGGGCCTTGCGCCGGTAGTACTGCTGGTCCTTGGAATGGCGACGGTTCCGTGGCCTTCCACGGCGGCGGGGTTTTTATCGGCGGCGGTGATGGTTGGGATGTTCCTGTTCGCCAGCCGCAAGACAAAGCATGAGATGAAGAAGAGGTTTCATGTTTAACAATATCATGTGAATTCGACCAAGAAATGAAATAGCTCTGTGGATGCCAGATGCTGATGGCACTCCACAGAGCTAACTTTTTAAGATATAAAGTTGAAACATCTTTAAAAAATATCATTTTAATGTCTCTTTCAGTATAAACTTACGATGTTTCATCGTTTTCTTCCAGGCAGTGCTCTATCATACTCACCACCACATTATTAAAGCTGGTAGAATTATCATTGGCCATCTTCTCCAGTTTTTCAATCAAACTTTTAGGCAGATAGATCGTTTTGTATCCTGCCTCTACTTTGTTCTTGGTTTTCTTCGGTGTAAACGGCACTCAAATCACCTCTTTTACTATTCTAATGTAAAAATAAATATAATAATACATTAGAAATTTCTATTGTAAAAAAGAGCAACTTGTATTATAATAACAGGTGAGGTGAAATGTATGCCAGATTATAAAAAAATGTACCTGGAAATGGCCAGAAAAACAGAGAATGCGATTCAAATTTTAATTGAGGTCCAACAAAAATGTGAGGAAATGTATATAAACGCACCGGAGCCTTCCGTCACCCTTTTAAAGAAAGAAGATTTTACAGAAAAAAGCCGTGAAAAACAGTGAATCACTCACTCTTTTTCACGGCCTCTTTTTGATGCCTATGGAGAACCCAAACGCGCACTTTTAATCCGTTTCTACTATCCACCGGCCCTTTCTTTTGGAGCCGGTACGCCGCAGAAGTCCTTTCGCTGCTTTTTTAACTCGGTTTTATGGTCAGTTTTTTGTCAATCGTTTGGGCTGTTTCCCTGAGTTCGGAGAGTTTTTCTCTATATTTACTATTTCCTCCCGCCTCTCCTGCGCTGGTTCATATACAAATGAAACATATCCAGCACCGCCGAATCGCATTCCAGTCCAAAGAGGGACGGCACCAAAAAGGAAAAAATCTGTGTCGCGTCTATCCTGCGGTGGATCGCCAGGATTGTCTCCTCAATCACAAGGTTTTTGAAAAACTGTCCTCCGGTGTAGTTGCCGGAAATGATATAGTAGTCCAGAACCCTCTCCACCAGGGAATCATCGCCGATGTCAACCAAACAGGCGACCGCCTTTTTCAAAAACGGATCATTGAAGCGGGTATCCTGCTGGACATAATTGTCCAGGGCGATAAATCCCCGGTCTCTGACGTAAAAGGCAATATCCATAAGCTGCTGCACAATGTAAAGACAATCCTGCTTGTCCATACGGCTGCACTGTATCCGCTGAATGACATACTCTGCACTCATATTCATAGAAAATAGATGCCCCTCCTTCTTACGGATTGGATGGGTCTTTCACAGGGCGAAAGCCGTCTCCCCTTCAGAAGAGACGGCCTGAAGCCACATCTGCAAAAGTGCCGTCTGCCGGCGGCAAATGCACGGTCTCCGTTATTCCTCGGTCCCCTCGGATTCCTCACTCATCTTTTCATAGGGGTTCATCAGCTGCCGCCAGATGTTGTTGACGTATTCCACACAGCCAAAGTATTTCTGGGTCAGGATGCTTTCGGGAATCTGGAGCTCCTGGGCGCAGAGGATAAGGCCCTTCCAGTCCGCATTCTCATAGCACTGAACCAGCTTATACAGCGTGCCGCAGCGGCCCTCCTGGTGGAGCAGCGCGTTTTTCACCGCCTCGGAAAGGTGCAGCTCGGAGATGGCATCCTCCAGGGGCACCTCCATCAGGGAGCCCAGGGTGGAGAACATACCCATCAGGTAAGCTTCCGACTTGGAAATTTCCAGGTCCTGTATGTAGGGCGTCAGCTCGGAGCAGAAGTGAGCCCGCAGGAAGGACATACGAATCAGCTCCTCCGGATAATCGCTGCTGCCCTCCTTGAAGCTGAGCAGGTATACCCATTCCTTCAGCTGCCCCAGGCCCAAGATGATCAGGGCCTGCTTGACCGATTGTACCCGGTTGCGCAGGGCAAAATAGGCCGAGTTGACCAGCTTAATCAGCGGGAAAGCCAAGGTGACGTCGCGGGAGATAATCTCGGTGATTTCGTCGATGTTCGGCTCGTCCCTGGTAATGGCGATCATCAGCTGGAAGAAGTTGCTTTGGAGATGATCCATCCGGTGTACCTTGGAGGAGAATTGCTGTGCCACATTGGCGCCTTCCAGGAAGTCACAGCCCAGCTCCACCGCAAGGTCATAGGTTTCAGGGGTGTTGACATTGTAGGCGATGATGGATTTTTTCATGTTCGCGCCCATGTTGACGATATTGCGGATGGAGGTTTCACTTTGGTTGGCAAAATTCACCTTGATATAGTCCACAATATCCAGGATGCTGAAATACCGGGGCGCAAACTCAAAGTCGCAGATGGCCACCTGATACCCCTGCTTTTTAAAGCGGTAAATGATTTTGCGGGCCAGGGGATGGACCAGGACGCTGTCGTCAATCTGAATCACCAGGCTGCTGCTGGTAAACATTTTGGGGATGTTTTTCAGCAGAAGGTTGGGGGTGAAGGTGATAAAGGTGGTCTTCCCGTCCAGAAACTTCTGATTGTTCAGCTCGTAGAAGAAATCGTCGATGGCGTTGGCGGCGGTGATATCCGCCCGCTCCATGTGCTCGCTGTCATCCCTCCACAGAATTTCGTAGGCGTAGACCTCTTTTTTGTTGTCCAGAATAGGCTGCCGGACTACATATTTTTCCAAAATCAAACACTCCTTTATTCGATGGTTTCTCCAAATCCGGGTTCAGGCCCGCCCAAAACAGAATATTGGTGTTTTGGGCCGCGCCTCAAACGGGCTTGGATGCCCAATGGATTTCAATTTCATCTCCGCTGCCGACCTCTTCCACATAGGATGCCGTGCGTCCGTTAATCCGCAGAACAATGTCGCCCTGGGGCTTGGTCGGGTCGATATCCACATAATTGAGCATATCCACAAACAAATAGGGGGCATTGTCCGCCTTGGCGGGCAGCTCCAGGATATCCCCATTGAGCCGTATCCGGACAACGGCCTTTTTTTCCCCTTTGCCGCTCTGCTCCGCCGGGACGGGCGGAGTCTCCGGGGCGGGGGAGGCTTCCCTGGCCGCCACCCATTCGTAGCGGACGTCGTCCTCCGGGGCGATGACATAATCGAGCCCCCTGGGGGTCTGGTTGACGGTGAACCTGTGGCAGGTAATGTCGATCCGCCGCTCCCGGCAAAGGTCCTCCAGGGTGGAAAGCTGTCGGGTCCGCAGCACGTCCAGCTCATGAATCGCCTGGCCGCTGGGGACAAGGTTCCCGTTGACCGTCACAATGGTCCCGGCCTTCAGCTCCTGGCCGTTGAGCCGGAAGGGAATCTCCCGGTAATCCTCCACCGCCTGCTCCACCGTCATGGCCGCGTCCTGTCCTGTGACGGCAGGCTCCATGCTGATCTCGTCGTTGGGGTGGACCGCGGTGGTGATGCTGGCCGCCTGGCCGTTGACTGTGACGGTTGCCGCCGTGGGGCGTCCCCCGCGGATTACCCTGCGCTCCCCGTCCACCTCAAAGGTAAGGCTTTTTCCCGAACGCCCCAAAAGCTGGTTGCGCTCGTAGCCGTTGAGCAGCAGCAGTTCCATGATATTGGCCGGTTCCCTGGCCACAATCTGGATCATCCGCCCGTTGAGCGTGACCGAATACTTGCGGTTGTTGCGGTTGTTCATGGCGGTGATGGCAATGCCCACCGGCGTGGCGAACTCCGGCCCGCTCACATCCTCCTCGGATATCACCATCCGCTTCATATAGTTGTTGCCGCCTACGGCAACCTTGTTGTCCATCATAGAAAGGCCCTTGGCCACCAGGCCGCACAGCCCCTCCATCCTGCTGCCTCCCCCCACCATAAAGACGGCGGCGGGGGCCTTGCCGTTGATGTCCATGATACGCCCGCAGATTTCGGAGCAGAGGTTCTCCACCGCGGGGCGCACCTTTTCCCTCAGCTCCTCCGGGGCAATCTCATAGGAAAAGCCCAGGATATCCTCATAGGGGATAGTGTCCGCCTTTTCGGAAAGGGCGAACTTCATCCTTTCGGCCATGCGGAAATCCACCAGACAACCCTGCACAATGGCCTCGGTGATCTCGTCTCCGGCGACGGTGGCCATGGTATAGGCGACCACGCTCCCCCCGTCGGATATGGCGATATCCGAGGTCCCCGCCCCAATATCCACCAGCACCAGGTTGAGCATCCGCAGCTCGTTGGGGATGATGGCGTTCATGGCGGCGATAGGCTCCAGTGTAATGTTGGCCACCTTCAGGCCGCAGTGGCCCATGGAGGCATAGAGGCTGTCCACAACCTCTCCGGGCAGGAAGGTGGCGATGATGTCCGCCCGTATCTTTTTCCCCCGGTGCCCCTGGAGGGGGGACATGGGGTAATCATCCAGGTAGTACCGAATGACCGAATGGCCGACATAACACAGGGGGACGCCCGGCTCTTCTCCGGCCAGCAGCTCCTCCTCCGCCTGCTGTATGGCGCACATCTCCAGCTCCGCCACCTGCTGGCTGTTGATGGGCTCGCTGCCCTCCAGCTGGAGCTCATAGGTGGCCTTTTGGGTGCGCAGGGCGCGTCCGGCGGCGGCCACATACACCTCGCCGAGCTCCATTCCCAGGTCCTTCTCCAGTTGGCGGCGTACCTTGCCGGCAGTGTCCGCCACCTCCTCGATATCCTCAATCTGTCCGTCCTTCATGGCACGGCGGGAATACTCCAGCTGCCGGATTCCGGCAATGCGCAGCTGGTTCCCTTCGCTGTAGCCCACAACGCCAATCACGTTGTGGGTGCCGATATCAAGGGCGAAGATTGGCTCGTTTATCTGCTGGGTCGTGTTTTCATGTTCCATCCATCATCCGCCTCTCCTGACAATTCAGTCGTTTTACGAGGCCTGCCCGCAAACGGTATAATCCTGTCTCTATCAAACGCAACGTTTCACGTCCTTTACGGTGTCCTGGTCCCTTGCGGGCCAAAACGGGGACAGGCAAATCGCCTCTTCCCTATTATAGCAGATTATTCGCCGGTCTTAAAGTCTTCCGGCGCTAAAAATTCCTCTAAACAGATTTCTTCTTTATAAATCTCCTTCGCGCTCTCAATTCCCACATACCGGAAGTGCCACGGCTCCCAGGCAACCCCGGTGAGCTCCTCCTTCCCCTGGGGGTACCGGAGAATAAACCCGTACTCCGCGCTGTGCTCCGCCATCCACTGGGCGGCGGGAGTGCCGGCAAAACCGCTGTCCAGCACCTGATAAGAGGGGGTGACAATATCCACCGCAAGCCCGGTGTGGTGCTCGCTGTTTCCGGGGCGGGCAACCCAGCGCTTCGCCTCCTCCTGGGCCCTTTCCAGGGAAAGACCCTGGGCCTGGTAGGCGGCGGTTTTTCTGCTGTAAAGCGTCTCCTGATAGGCCACATCCCGGTAGCCGGAGCACACTATCAGGCTGATCCCCTCGGCCTTCGCCCCGGCGATCATCTGCTCCAACGGCTCCTGTATCCGGTAGTCCACCCTCTCCCCGCCTGCAACCGTTGCCAGGGCAACGGTAAAGTCCTCCGGCAGGGGATTCCAGTCGTTGACCAGCAGCAGCTTCCAATCCTCCTCGGACAGCTTTGGCTCCTCCAGGGGCTGCTGGCTGGAGGAAATCCTCGCCTCATCCATCTGGCCGGGCAGCGCTGCGGCGGGTATTTTCCGGGGCTCCACCGGCTGGGTGGAGCTGCTGGAAAGCTGTGAGGAGCTCTCTGTCACCGCGGAAATAGAGTCAACCGCCTTTTCAATCCCCTGGGGAACCACAAGGACCATGGCCGCCAGCAGCAGCGTGCCAAGGGGACCGGCTTTCTGTATCAAGTTCAAGATATCTCACCTCTGCACTATGTAAAAATCAGCCCTCCCCGCTCTCCTCCTCCGGAGAGTCCCCCGGCGTCTGGGGCGCGTTCTGGGCGTTCCGGGTGACGGTGGAGGTGACGGGACGGCGGCTGTTAAGCCGCTTGGCCCTGTCCCCCAGGGACCTTTTCCGCTGGCGCTGGGCCTGGTTGGCGGCGCTGGTGTTGCCCTTGATTTCCGATGAAACCTGAAGCAGCTGGCAGTAGATTGCCGCGATAACCTCATAGAGCTCCGACGGGACGCTGTTGCCCACCTCCAGCATACACAGCAGCGAGGCCGCGCTGTCGTCCCGGAAGACGGGGATTCCCTTCTGCTCCGCGATATCTATAATCTTTTCCGCCACGCTGCCGTAGCCGGAGGCGATGACCACCGGCGCCTCGTCCCGTTCGGCGTTGTATTTAAGCGCTACGGCCTTCTGTTTAGACTTTGACATTTACACCCGTCCTTTTGTAGGGGAGGGATTTGAAAACGTCCATCAGGGAGTTGGGACGTTCCAAAGGGTCCACCCGGATTTTGTCGAAGCGGTAGGAGGTGGAGCTGACGCACCTTTCAATGCGGCCCATGGCGCCGCGGAACACCCGGCAGTAGGCCGGGGGACACCGAAGGGCCAGCTCCAGCTTCTTTCCCATGGTATAGAGCTCCGCCTCAAATTTGCCCATGCCCTCAATGTCGAACACCAGCAGCATGTGGATACATTCTCCCCGCTCCCCCCTGTCCTGGTCATTCCGGTCCTCCCCGCCGTTGGGGTTAATCCATATCTCGGCAAAGGACTGGAGCATGTTGTATTCCACCGGCACCACAAAGTGGAGCAGTGGCGTAAAGTGGCAGGGAGAGGAGAGCAGGCTGGTGATAATCTTTTCTATCTTTTCCGACGTAGCGGCGGACATCTCCTCGTCGCTGGCCTGTTTGCCCAGTATTTTGGTCAGCACATCCATAATTTTGGATTTCTCCGCCTCGTCTATCTCCTGGGATTCGCTCCGCTGGCCCATTCCGCTGCGGAAATCCCGCACCAGGGAGACAAACTGCTTCCGTTCCTCCCCGCCCAGCAGCAGGAACAGAGTGGAGGCGGATTCCTGGAAAAAGTCCGGATTGTCGTTGAAGCGGGAGAGGTTATAAAGGGTCATGGAGCCGATCTTCGCCATTTTGGAGTTGTACAGCAGGTTTCCCTCCATCTCCTTGAGCAGGTCCATGGCCTCGGTCTTGAGCTGGACAAAGTTTTCCGGCGCGTCCGCCTGGCGGAAACGGGCGGACAGCTCCGCCAGCCGCTGGGAAATGCTCCGGCTGGGCTCCAGACTCTGGGAGAGGAACTTCAGGCTGTTGGCCACCGCCCCCAGGGCGTCCCTCTGCCCCTCCAGGTTGTTGATGGACTTGAGCATGTTGGCCACCGCCGCCTGCATCTCGTCGGAGGGGTTATCCGCCAGCAGGTCCCGCAGGTAGTCGAACATCTCCCCCTTGAAGGTGGTGGCGGAGGTTTCCTGGCTGAGCATCTCGGAGGCAATGTCCTCCGGCTTGATCAGCAGGGAGTGGAACATCTGCTCAATCTCCTTGGTGATGGCGGTGTTCTTGATGGGGAGCAGCTGCACAATCTCCTGGAGAACATAGATATTCTTGAGGAAATTCACCGCCGAGGCAGGGTCCTTGAGGAGGCTCGCCATGGCGTTGGAGGAATTTTCCTTCTGAATCATGCCGTTGTTCTGCTTGAGGATTTCCTCCTCCGTGGCGGGGCGGACCACCGTTGGAACGTCCTGGAGGTTAAAGGGCGCGGAGGGGTCGGACACCTGTCTGGCCACAGGCATCTGGTTGTTTTTATTGTTGTTGATAAACGGGGTTGTAATTTTTAAAAGGTCAGCCATGGTTTATCACCTTGCAGCATCGAATTTTTTCTGTAGGGCGTCTTTGGCGAAATTTTTTCCGAAAAAAGTTTTTAGCGCTTTTTCACAGAGTTTTTTGTAAATCCTTATGAAAAATATATAAAACAGGCTTCTTCCACCCCTCTTTTTTGAAAGGCTAAAATATTTGGCGGAGAAAAAAACTTTTTTTCTCTCCAAATTAATGTTTTATTTTGAATTTTTCATTTATAGATTTTTAATTTATAACATATATTGCGGACATAATCATTTTAGAGCGAAAATTACACGCAAAAATACCCTTCATAAATATATATCGTTATTTTTTTTTAAAAATAAAGGTTGAAAGTTGAGATTTACAAAAAAGTGTCGATAAGTTATAATAGGGTAAGGAATCTTAAATTTTAGAAACAGTAGGTGAAATGCTATGAGTACGATCGATCCCAACATGGAACTGATGGCAGGTTTTATCGAAGAAAACACCCTCCTTCTGGATACATTGGACGAGATCATGATCGAATCCGAAAAATCCAAAAACATCAGCGAAAAAAATATCAGCGAAATCTTCCGCATCATGCACACCATCAAAGGCAACTCCGGCATGATGGGGTTTGAGACCCTGGCGAATATGGCCCATGCGGTGGAGGATGTCTTCTTCATCTTCCGCGAGGATCCCTCCAAGCTGAGCATTGTCCAGGACAGCATCTTTGATTTGCTGTTCCAGGCGTCCGACTTTATCAAAAACGAGATGGATGTCCTTCAGGGCGGCAGCGCGGAGCATCAGGACCCCCAGCCCCTTATCCGGCAGATTGAGGAGCAGGTGGCCCGTATGAACGGAACCGCCGCCAGCGCCCCAGCCGCTGCCCCGGCAGCCTCCGCGTCCACCCCGGCAGCGGCTCCCGTTGCGTCAGGCGTCGATTCCCAGGCCGACCCCACTCATAGCGTTGATGGATATTACCATGTTCAGGTTTTCTTTGAAGAGGAGAGCCGCATGGAAAACCTTCGCGCCTTTATGCTCCTCAGCCAGCTGAAAGACTGGTGCGACGCGCTGGAGTCCATTCCCAACGCCCCGGAAACCGATTCCAGCCTCTCCGCCCAGATCAGCAGCAACGGCTTCTTCATCCGCTTTAAGAGCTCCGCCAGCGTGGAGGACGTGATGGAGGTTATCCGCAACACCGTAGAGGTCAAGACGGCGGAACTGATCAACGAGGCCGCCTATGTGGCTGCGGGCGGCGCTCCCCTTCCCAAATCGGAGCCTGAACCCGCCCCCGTTCAGGAGGCGCCCCCCGCTGCCCAGGCCCGGCCTGAGCCCGCGGCTCCCGCTCCGGCGGCACCTGCCCCTGTCTCCTCTGCTCCGGCGGCAGCCGCACCCAAGGCGGTCAAGCAGAACCTCATCAGCGTCAACCAGATTAAACTGGACCACCTGATGGACCTGATGGGCGAAATCGTCACGGCGGAATCCATCGTCGCCAGCAACCCGGACCTGAAGGGACTGACGCTGGACAACTTTAACAAGTCCATGCGGGAGCTGCGCAAGCTCACCGATGAGCTTCAGGATGTGGTCATGTCCATCCGGATGGTTCCCCTGTCCGGAACCTTCCAGAAGATGAACCGCATCATCCGGGATATGTGCAAAAAGCTGGATAAGGATGTGGAGCTGGAGACCTTCGGCGGCGACACCGAGGTGGATAAGACCATCAACGACTCCCTGGCCGACCCCTTCATGCACATGATCCGCAACTCGGTGGACCACGCCATCGAAACCCCGGAGGAGCGCCAGGCGCTGGGCAAGCCCGTTACCGGCAAGGTGACGCTTTCCGCACAGAATATCGGCGGCGAAATTGTCATCACCATCGCGGACGACGGCTGCGGCCTGGATACCAGCAAGCTGATGGCAAAGGCCAAAAGCCAGGGACTGCTGACCAAGCCGGAATCGGAGTACACCGAGAAGGAAATCTTCAACTTTATCATGATGGCGGGCTTCTCCACCAACACCCAGGTGACAGAATTCTCCGGGCGCGGCGTTGGCATGGACGTTGTCCGCAAGAATATTGAAAAGGTGGGCGGAACCATCACCATCGACAGCAAGAAGAACGTGGGAACCACCTTTACCATCAAGATTCCTCTGACACTGGCGATTATCGACGGCATGGAGATTTCGGTGGGTAAGACCATCTTCACCCTGCCCATCAACTCCATTGAACGTTCCATCAAGATTACCAGCGAGGACCAGCTCATCCACAACACTGACGGCACCGAGATGATTATGCTGTACGGCCAGTGCTATCCGCTGATCCGCCTCCACGAGCTCTACGGAATTGACACCCCTGTCACCGATATCTACGACGGCATCGTGATTCTGATCGAGTACGGAGAAAAGGAGTGCTGCATCTTTGCAGACGAGCTGATTGGGGAACAGCAGGTTGTCGTCAAGCCCTTCCCCCAGTTCCTGAGCAAATACGATATCAAGGGCTACGGTCTTTCCGGCTGCACCATACTGGGCGACGGCAACATCAGCCTGATTATGGACGCCAACAGCCTGTTACATCTTAACGAAAGGTAGTGAAACCCCATGAGTGATATTCCAAGCGTCAGCGCGACGGTTGAGGATAATATAAGCAATCGTTACCTCACCTTTACCCTGGGACAGACCATTTACGGCCTGGAGCTGTTCCGGGTGGTGGACATTCTGACCATTCCGGCCATTACGCCGGTTCCGGGAATCCCCTCCTACATAAAGGGTGTGACCAACCTGCGGGGCAAAATCGTGCCGGTCATTGATGTGCGCACCAAATTCAATCAGCCGGAAATCGAATACAACGATAAAACCTGTATCATTGTTGTTGTCATCCATGATATGCAGGTAGGCCTCATTGTGGACACTGTCTCCGACGTGGTCACCATTCAGAGCAATGAGTTCACCAATCCCCCTGAATTCGGCGGAAACGAATCCAACAAATACCTTTCCACCATCGCCCACACCGACGGTCACATTGTCCTCAATATCGACTGCGAAAAATTCTTCGCCAATGATCTGGATATGTTTTCCATCGGCGGCATGTAATATGTAACGGCCATTTGATTTCTTCTGCCTTCCATACTGGTCCTTCCGCCTTTGCCGGGGGACCGGTATGGGGCAGTTGTTGCCGCCTGTTACAGGCCGCAGCTTTTGCATCGGTTTTAAACTTTCTGGTGTCCCGGAAGCGTTCCCTTTCCCTATGGCTTGGGGAGGAAGGTGCCACGGTATCAGATGTAAAGGAGAGTCAGCACATGGCATTAGGCAATAACGCAAGCGGGCTTATCCGCATTACCCAAAAGGAATTCCAGGACCTTTACACCTATGTAAAGACCCATTACGGCGTAAACCTGGAGAATAAGCAGACCCTGATTGAAGGGCGTATGACCAACTATCTGCGCGACAAAGGGATAACCAGCTTTAACCAGTATCTGGACGTTCTGCGCAGAGACCGTTCGGGGGAAGAGGCGACCAACCTGATCAACCGCCTCACCACCAACTATTCCTACTTTATGCGGGAGCCGGAGCATTATGATTTTCTGAAAAAGATCATTCTTCCCCAGTTGGTGCAGACCCATTCCCATGACCACGACCTGCGCATCTGGAGCGCGGGCTGCTCCGCAGGGCAGGAGGCGTACACTACCGCGATGGTGATTGATGAGTTCTTCGGCCCCCAGAAGGCCCAGTGGGACGCCACCATCCTGGCGACGGATATTTCCCAGAATGTGCTGGACAAAGCGACCCAGGGCATCTACGAGGGGGAAAACCTGAAGGATATCCCCCCGGCCTGGAAGTCCAAATACTTTACCAAAACAGGTCCGGACCTGTACCAGGTCAACAGCAAGATACGCAGCCAGGTAATCTTCCGGACACTGAACCTGATGGAGCCCTTCAGCTTCCGGAAGCCCATGGACCTTATTTTCTGCCGCAATGTCATGATTTACTTTGACGCGCCCACCAAGAACCGTTTGGTGGAAAAGTACTACGACTGCCTGGCAGACGGCGGATATTTGCTTATCGGCCACTCGGAGACCATTGACCGCAGCGCTTCCAGATTCCGCTATGTCAAGCCTGCGATTTATCAAAGGGGAGGCAAATAGAGATGCCGCTTTCCAAAATCAGGGTTTTAATTGTAGATGATTCCATTACTTTCCGCCGTGCCCTGGAGCTGGGGCTGTCCCAGGACATGAATATTGAGATTATCGGCACTGCCATGGACGCTATGGATGCCATGGAGAAGATAAAGCAGCTCAAACCGGATGTTGTCACCTTGGACGTGGAGATGCCCAAAATGAACGGCATTGAGTTCCTGAAAAAGCTGATGCCTCAATATCCCCTGCCGGTGGTGGTGGTCAGCTCCCTGCCCATCAACGCGCTGGATGCCCTTTCGGCGGGCGCGGTGGACTTTGTCCGCAAGCCGGTGGTCAAGGGCGCTTTTGACATGAACAACTTCATCGGCGACCTGACAGTCAAGGTGAAGATTGCCTCCAAAGCCCACATCTCCAAACCCCGCCCTTCCTCCACGCCGATTCGTCCCATCACCCCTCTGGGGGGGACGATGAACTTCAACAATACCCTTTCGGCCCGGAACACCATTGTCGCCATTGGTGCGTCCACAGGAGGGACTGAGGCCATCCTGGAAGTAGTGCAGAATCTTCCCGCAACCACCCCCGGTATTATTATCGTACAGCACATGCCCCCTGTTTTCACCAATATGTACGCCCAGCGCCTGGACCGCATCTGCAAAATGCATGTCAAGGAGGCGGAAAACGGGGACCGGGTGGAACAGGGAAAGATTATCATCGCGGCCGGAGAATACCATCTGCGGCTGCTCAAGGACATGAACGGATACTTCATCCGCAGCGAGCCCGGTCCCAAGGTCAGCGGTCACTGTCCTTCGGTGGATGTGATGTTTGACTCGGTGGCTACAACCGCCGGAAGAAACGCGGTGGGCGTTATCCTCACTGGTATGGGCGCGGATGGGGCCAAGGGGATTACCAAGCTGCACAGCACAGGAGCGTACACCATCGGGCAGGATAAAGACAGCTGTATTGTATATGGCATGCCCATGGAGGCCTTTAAGCTGGGCGGAATCTCCAAGCAGCTTCCGCTCAACCAGATTGGCGGAGAAATCATCCGGTATTTGAACACGAAAATATGAGCAGCATTATGGGGATGAAAGATATTCTTTCGTCCCCATTTGTTTTCCAGCGCAAAAAGCCCACAGCATGACCTTTCCATGCTGTGGGCTTTTGTCACAGGCGCTTTTCACCAGTCCCATTTTCCCTTGTTGGCGGAGACAATGTGCATCACTCCGTCTCCAGGAGAAAAATGTACTGTACGCCCATAATTTTTTCCTGTATCCTCTGCTATGATTGGGATTCTTTCCTTTGCCAGCGCGCTTTTGACCGCCTCAACGTTCCTGGCCCCGATATTTGCCAGGGAGCCGTTGCCAATGGCGGAGAACATTTGCGCCCCTCCGGCAATTTTCGCCTTCATACGTATCCTAAGTGCCCCGGCCGCTTCCATCTTGCGCAGCAGCATGGGGATCGCTGTGTCGGCAAAACGCATGGGGTTGATATTGCCCTGTGGGTTCAAGGTGCTGGAGGGAAGCATGATGTGTGACAATCCCCCCACCTTTGTTACCGGGTCAACGATACAGATGCCAATACAGGAGCCTAATGCGTAAGTAACCAGAACGTCAGAACCTTTACCAATATTCAAATCAGAAATACCGACAACAATATTGCTCATATTTCTATCCCCAGATTCGTCATGATCTTTCCAAGAGAATTGACATCCGGAATCATCAGAATATGGCTGGTGAGGTTTTCCTCCATACTGTGGAATTCATCCTCAATGTAGATAATCTGGTCACTGATATTTGCATAATGAATAGCAGGGACACTCAGGATAGCACCAACCATGTCGATGCAGATGTCTGGAACTGTAATGTTAATCGCCAAGCCTGTCATAGAGGAGATTGCGTTGACATAGGAGGCTGCCATGATATTGGCAATCTCCTTGATGGCGGAAAGGCCCATTTCGTTGATTTCCGAAAAGTCCTGCAGGCTCTCACCTAAAAGCGCGTTCAAAACCAGATGGGTAAAATCCTTTTGGAGGAGGAACATCAGCATTCCCTCCACATCCCCGCTCAGGGAGAGCATCAGGCCAACACACATCATTTCAGGGCCTCCAAGCTGTTCCGCAACCTGCCCGTAGTCTAAAACGCTTATCTTAGGTACGGAGATATCCACCGTCTTCGCAAGCATACTGGAGAGGGAGGTCGCGGCATTTCCGGAGCCGATATTGCCCAGTTCACGCAGGACATCCATATGGATGTCGTTTAAATCGCTGTAATCTTTAATGCCCATCTTCTTACCTCTTACTTCTTACTTCAAACTCATCCTCAATATTACCGCAGATTGTTCACGATTTCCTCAAGCTGGTCAGCCGTCTGGACCATCTTGGCGTTCATCTGATACGCCCTTTGGGTGACAATCATCCCCACCATCTGGTCAGCCAGGTGAACGTTGGAGGTCTCTACCGCCATCTGCAGCACCGTGTAGGGACTTTTATTCTGCCCATCCTCGCCGCGCTTGTTAACGTTGCCCGCATAGATATAGGGCTCGCCGGAAATCGCTGTCTGCACAAAGCTGCTCTGGGTGGTCTGCTCCAGTCCATATGGATTGGAAAAAAGATAAACTCCCAGCTTATCCACTATGTTGTCGGTGGCAAACAGATTGGTCTCCTTGTCCCGGTCCAGCTTAATGCGCTGTCCCTTGCTGTCCAGCATGTACCCTCCGTCGGAGGCCACAAGATAACCGTCGTTGCCCTCCATGCCGATCCTCAAGGAACCGTTGCGGGTATACTCCACCCGGCCGTTGCGCTCCACCGCGAAAAATCCCTCGCCCATGATGGCAAAATCCAGCGGACTGTTGGTCTGGCGGGGAGACCCCTGTTCCATCGACAGATTCAAGTTGCGTATCCGCATTCCGTGGCCGGTAGGGTGCTTATCTTCCGCGTTGGTGTCCATCTCGGTGTACAGGAGGTCTTCAAAGACGCTGCTGGACTCCTTAAAGCCGTTGGTATTGACATTGGCCATATTGTGCGCCAGAACATCCAGGTCCTGCTGGTAGCCAATCAGACCGGATACGCCGTTATGAAACGCAATATTCATAATCCTTCATCATCCTTTCTCCTGTTTGCGTGCCCTCCGGAGGTCTCCGGAAGCCGCTTACAGGGATGCTATTGAAGTAGATGCCTTCTGGTTCATCTGATCCACAATCTTCAGCGCCTGGCTGCACGCCTGGAACGCCCTCTGTGCCTGCATCGCCAGGGTGTACTCCTGGTTGACGTTAATGTTGTTCCGCTCCAAGACCCCCTGCTCAATCTGGAAGCCCGTCGCGGGGGGATTGTCGGCTTCGTTGGCGATGGTGTACAAGCCGTTGCTGGTCTTGTCAAGCTCGGCGTCCTCGCTGGGCTCTGTGATCTGGAGGATGCCCACCTGGGTGCCGTCAGAGTTAAAGACCTTTCCCTCTCCGTCCACAACAAAGTTGGAGCCGTCCACCTGGATGGGTCCCTCTTGTCCCAGCACCTTCCCCACGCCGGGGAGAATCAGATATCCCTCCTCGTCCAGGGCAAAGCTGCCGTACCGGGTGAGAAGAATGGGGCCGGAGCCGCCCTCCACCTGGGGGCCGCCGTTGTCCTCCTCCGCTGGGATATCGGACTGGATATTAAAAAACCCCTCGCCGTTGATGGCCATATCCATGGGGAAGCCGGTCTCCACCAGGGAGTTGGTATCGAAAATAGTTGGAACATCTCGAACCAGCTGAATGGGAGAATCCAATCCAATGCGCTGGGTATTGCCCTTTTCGATTCGAGTCATCAGCTCAAAGTCAAAGGTCTCAGTGACCACCCGTTCCGCCCGGAAACCCGGCGTTTTGGCGTTGGAGATGTTGTTGGTCAGCACATTCAAGGTCCGCTGCTGGTTGAGAATGCCAGAGGCCGCAGTATAAAAGCCTGAAAGCATAGGGAATCAGTCTCCTTTCATATAGTGTTCCATGACAGTGCGCAGCTTCAGGATGGCCCTGGAGCTGATCTGGGAAACCCGCTGATCGGAAATTCCCATAATCTTTGCAATGCTGGAAAGCTTCATATGTTCATAGTAGTAAAGAGTAACCACCAGCCGTTCCCGCTCCGAGAGGGACTGGATAGCTTCCCGCAGGACGTGGAGCATCTCCTTTTTGGCCAGCTCCCCCTCCGGAGAGCTGGACTGACCGGAGAAAATATCCGTTTGGTTATCGGAGGAGAGCATATTCTCCAGCACACCCTCAAAGGAGAAGATCAGGGAATTGGCCGCCTCCGCGCTGTTCTTCTGGTAGGTCTCCAGGGACATTCCCAGGCGGTCGGCAATTTCCTGGTCAGTGGGTTCGCGGAAGAGCTCTCCGCAGAGCTGGTCATGGGCTTCCATGATGTTTTTGGCGTTGACCCGCACCCGCCGCGGAAACCAGTCCTGCTTGCGCACAAAGTCAATGACCGCCCCCTGTACCCGCTTGTAGGCGTAGGCCTTGAAGCTTGCGCCCTTGGCCGGGTCATACTTTTCAATGCAGTCGATGATAGCCAGTATCCCCTCGTTGACGATATCCTCCACCTGGGCGTAGTTGGAGGAAAGAGTATAGGTCTGGGCCGCAACCATCTGGGCAATGTAGCTGTAATGGAGCACCAGTTGGTTGCGCAGGTGGATATCTCCGGTGCGCTTGTATTCCATCATGAGCTCCTGAAGCTCTTCCGGGGAATGCTCCTGCTTTTTAGGTGCAGCGTCCTCCGTTATCAAGCGGATTCCTCCTTTCATTCCAGGTTTCCCAGGGCTCCCCACGGCACGCCGCGGGAGGACCCCAGGGGAGTCAGGGGGCTGGGGGATAAGGGTCTGGGAGCGGTACAATTTCACATCTATCAGTCAATGGCGATGGCGCCAAGGGCCTGTATCTGGGTATTGCCGTCCACCTCGTTGAAGGAGAGAACGACGGTATCGGGATAGAACTGGTCCACCAGCTTTTTAAAGTAAACCCGCACAATGGGGGAGGTCAGCACAATCGGATTCTGTACCAGGTCCTTGATTTTGGAAAGCTCCTGGTTGGCGGAGGCGATGATCCTCTGTATGGTCTTGGTATCCAGCGCCAGATAGGAACCGCTCTCGGTGCGCTTGACCGCGCCCATGATTAGGTTTTCCACGTTGGCGTCCAGGGTGATGACCTTAATCTGCCCGGCCTCCGCAAAGCGGCGGGAGATGGTGCGCTTAAGGGCTTGCCGTACATACTCGGTGAGCATGTCGATGTCCTTGATGGTAGGAGCGTAATCCGCCATGGTCTCCAGGATGGTCTCCAGGTCCCGCACCGGCACGTTTTCCCGCAGAAGGTTGCACAGCACCTTTTGCAGGTCCCCCACCGAGACCAGGTTGGGGATGGTATCATTGACCATCGCCTCGTTGGTCTTGCGCAGGTTGGCAATCATGTTGTTGACCTCCTGGCGGTTGAGCAGCTCGTAGGCATACCGCCGGATAATCTCGGAAAGGTGGGTAATGATGACCGAAACAGGGTCTATCAGGGTGTAGCCGGACATTTCCGCCTTGATTTTCTTGTCCTCGCTGATCCACTTGGCGGGAATGCCGAAGGCGGGATCCACCGTCTCAATGCCGTCGATGACGTCCTCCGATTCCGAAGGGGCCAAGGCCAAAAAGTGGTCCACCAGGATATCCCCCCTGGCGACCTCCTCCCCCTTCAGCCGTATCGCGTACTGGTTGGGGTTGAGCTGGCCGCTGTCGGTGAGCTTGACGGTGGGAACCACCATGCCCATTTCTATGGCAAACTGCTTTCGGAACATGACCACGCGGTCCAAAAAGCTTCCGCCGTTGCCCGCGTCCACAAGGGGCAACAGGCTGTAGCCGAACTGCATTTCCACCTGTTCAATGTTCAGAAGGCCGTACACGTTGTCGATATTTCGGTAAAACTCCGCTTCACTGGTGAGCTCGGTGCTAGGGGTGAGCTGGGGGGTCTCCTCGGCGGCCACTCTGGGCATTACCCTGCGGGAGAGCAGCAGTCCCATGGAGAACAGGAACACCGAAACGGTGAGCACCTGGACCACCGGGAATCCCGGCAGCAGGCTCAGGCAGGCCATGGCTCCGGACGCCAGCATCAGAACGCGGGGCTGGGAGAGGAACTGCTTGGTCACATCGTCGTTGAGGCTGAAGTCGGAGGAGGAATGGGTAACAATCATACCGGTTGCCACCGAGATAATCAGGGAGGGAATCTGGGACATCAGTCCGTCGCCCACAGTGGAGATAGCGTAAATTTGCAGAAGTTCCGTCATGGACCCCTCTCCGTTGATCATACCCACCAGGAAGCCCCCGATGAGGTTGACAAAGGTGGTTATGATGGAGAGGATGGAGTCGCCCTTTACAAACTTGGTAGCACCGTCCATGGAGCCGAAGAAGTCGGAGCTTCTCTGAATATCCAGGCGGCGTTTCCGGGCCTGTTCCTCGTCGATGACGCCGGAGTTGAGGTCTGCGTCAATGGCCATCTGTTTACCGGGCATAGCGTCCAAGGTGAAGCGGGCAGAAACCTCAGCCACACGTTCGGAGCCCTTGGTGATGACGATAAACTGTACCAAAACCAAAATGAGGAAGATGATAAAGCCGACGATTACATTTCCCTGTACCACAAATTCACCGAAAGTCTTGATAACCGCGCCGGCGTCGCCGTGGTTGGTGAGAATTTTACGGGTAGAGGATACGTTTAATGCAATACGGAACAGAGTCGTCATCAAAAGCAGGGATGGAAAGATGGAAAATTCCAGGGGTTCCTTGATGTTCAGCGTGGTGAGAAGGATGACGAAAGACAGCGCCAGGTTGATGATAAACATCAGGTCCAGCACAAAGGTAGGCAGCGGAATGATAAGCAGGAAGATAATCGCTACCACCAGGGCTGAAACCGCATTGTTAAATAGCTTCAAAACTCAAACCAGCCTCCTTCTCCTTTCCTTTTCCTTCAGATTATAGACATATGCCAGAACCTCCGCCACGGGTTTGAAAAACTCCTGGGGAATCTCCTGGTCAAGGTCCACCGCCGCGTACAATCCCCTTGCCAGGGGCTTGTTTTCCACGATGGTAATCTGGTTTTGTTCCGCAATTTCCACAATCTTCCGGGCCAGAAAATCCGCTCCCTTGGCAATGACCACCGGAGCGCTGTTGACGCCGGATTCATATTTAACCGCTACAGCAAAGTGGGTGGGGTTACGGATAACCACGTCGGCGCTTGGCACACTCTGCATCATGCGCTGCCGTGCCATTTGCTGCTGGCGTTCCTTGATTTTTCCTTTAATCTGGGGATCGCCTTCTGTTTCCTTGTATTCGTCCTTGATGTCCTGCTTGCTCATCCGCAGATTCTTTTCGTATTCCCACCACTGGTAGCCGTAATCGGCCACAGCTAGGAACACAAAGATAATTGCGGCATTCTGAACAATGTTGATGACAATATTCCCCGTAGAGGCCATCACCTGCTTTACCGACATATCCATCATACGGGGAAATAGGGGAAGCTCCTCCGAGAGGACGTTGTAAATCACTATGCCCAGCACCACAATTTTTAAGATAGACTTCAAAAGCTCTACCACACCGCGCATGGAAAACATCTTTTTGAACCCCTGTAAGGGGCTGAGGCGGCTGAACTTAGGCGCCATCAGCTTCGGCGTAACCAAAAAACGGGTTTGTATGCCGGAAAAGATGATGCCTGTCGCCGAGCTTATCACCAGCAGCGGCAGGGCTGTGATGGCAAAAATCAGCGCGGCGTTCCAGAAGTTCACCCGGATGTTGGAGGGGGACACCTCGTCCACCACCGCGGCGACGGCAAAGAAGTCGGTCACACATTTTTCCAGCGTCCCTATAATGTAGGGGGCCAAAAACTTAAAGGAGTAGAAGACAATCAGCAGGGAGAAAACGGTGACGACCTCCTGGCTCTGGAAGATATTTCCTTTCTTTCGTTCGTCCTGTTTTCGTTTAGGTGTTGCTTTTTCGGTTTTCTCACCGGCCATTCTCATCCCCCCTTGTTTTCAGAAGATATTTGCTGGGCCGGGGTTCCCGGCCATGTCAGGCGGAAAGAACTGTGAGCGCCTGCTGAATGGTACGCATCATGGCATCCATATACTTATTGAGCAGATCGGTGATGGGCTTGGTAAACACCAGAAGCATAAACAGCCCCAGCAGTACCTTTGTCTGAATGTTGATGACAAAGACATGAATCTGCGGTATCAGCTTCATCAGGATGCCCATGGATATCTCCACCACAAATTCCGCGGCAATAAACGGCAGCGCCAGATGAATTATAATCTGGAAGGCGGAGAAAAACGCCTCCATCAGGAACGGGGAAATCATCTGCCATTGAATCGCGCCCCCCGCCGGAATCAGTTCAAAGGAGGAGGCGAAGATACGTATCAGCAGAAGGTGGCTGTCCGTAGCAAAAAAGTAGAGGATAAACATCACATTGAACAGGTTCCCGGACATGGAGGCCTGGATGTTGGTGCCTGGGTCAAATACCCTGGCCATGGACATACCGAACTGCATATCCATCATATCCCCCACAAAGAAGATAAGATAGTAAAAGAAGAGAAATATCAGCCCGCACGCCGCCCCTATCAGCAGCTCCACCACCATGGAAACCACCACCTGTACAGTGGGGCCATTAACTGCGGCGGAAACATAGCTCACGTTTGGGGAAAGCATAACGGTCAGGCAGAGGATCAATCCTACCCGCACTTGGGCGGGCACATTGCGCCGGTTGAATACCGGGTTAAAGGCAAAGACACCGGTCATCCTGCAAAAAACCAGGATATAGACAGTCAGATTACTTATCTCCAACATAGCGTCCGCCCTTTACAGCGCAGCGATGAGCTGAAATAGATAGTCGAAAAAGTCCCTCATCAGGGACATCATCCAGGAGCCCATGGCCAGCAGCATGAGCGCAATCACCAGTACCTTCGGCACAAAGGTGAGGGTCTGCTCATGAATCTGGGTGGCCGCCTGGAAGATGGCGATGACCAGGCCAATGATGATGCTGACAATCAGAAGCGGCCCCGCCAGCTTTAAAGCAAGGAGCAACGCCTCCCGGAATACGCTTAATACGCCGTCTTGGGACATCCGTGGTTCATCCTTTCTTTCCTGCGGTTCCCGTCAGCACTGGCTGACTGGCGGCCGCGCTTCCTTGCCTTTTAGGCTAATTAAACCCGGAAACCAGGGTGCTGAACAGCCGCTCCCAGCCGTCCACCAGGACAAAGGTCATAATCTTAAAGGGCAGGGATATCATGGAAGGAGGCAGCATCATCATACCCATGGACATCAGGGTACTGGACACCACAATGTCGATGATGAGGAACGGCAGGAAGATATAAAACCCGATAAAAAACGCCTTTTTCAGCTCGCTTGTGATAAAGGCGGGCATTATCACCTTCATGTCCAGCGCCACCAGCGCCTCCAGACTCTCCCCCTGGCTCTGGTCCAGCTCCTCCCCGGAGATGGAGAGGAACAGGTTCAGGTCCTCGGTTTTAATCTGCTTGACCATAAACTCCTTGATGGGGACACTGGCAAGCTCCAGCGCCTCTCGCCCGTCCACCTGCCCCTGCCGGTACGGCTCGTAAGCCTCGGTGTTCACCCGTTCCAGGGTGGGGGTCATGATAAACAGCGTAAGCACCAGGGCGATGCCCACCAGCACCTGGTTGGGCGGGGACTGCTGGGTGCCCAGGGCGTTGCGCAGGAAGGAAAGGACAATGATAATCCTGGTAAAGCTGGTCATCATCACCAGCAGAGAGGGGAGCAACGCCAGTATGGCGAACAGCAGCAGGACGTCCAATATCCCGCTTCCCTCCTCGGCCACGCCACTGCCCAGATCTACCGAAAAGGTGGCGGCGTGGACCGTCAAGGTTCCGCACACCGCCAGAAGAAGCGCGACTGCGGCAAAGGAGATAAAAAAGCGCGCCGTCTCCTTTTTCAGCTTCCGGCGGGAAGCCAGGGCGGATTCAGTCTTTTCCATCGCGTTCCTCCTTTTGGGCGGGGGATTCCCCCCGTCCGGTAAAACCGGTGTATCTTTTCTTAATCTCCTCTAGGGTGTCGGCAAAGCTGACCCGCTGGGGATATCCTGCGGACGGTTCCTCCGTTGGTTGGGGAAACAGCTCCGGATCCAGCTCGCACAGCAGCCGGATGCTCTGGGGGGTGCTGCCCAAAAGGAGCACCTTCCCTCCAGCCCGCGCAATCAGCAGAAACCGGTCCTGGCCCACTGCGGTGCGCTCCAGTATTTCCAGCCCTGCCAGCCCTGTCCCGCCGGTTCTCCGGCTGTTCCGGGACATGCCGCCATACCTGGTACCGGCCAGCCGCGCCGCCCAGTAGGCGGCAGCCAGGATGGCCGCAAAACCCAAAAGGAGCCCCAGGACGGAGGCTATCGCCCCTAACGTTCCCGTCAGCTCCAGTGCGGTACCGGCGTACAGCCCGCCGGGAGCGGCGGACGGAAGAAAAAACCAAAGCTTATCCAATGATCTTTTCCACCGTCTGCAAAATGCGGTCCTGCTTGAAGGGCTTTACAATAAAGTCCTTGGCGCCCAGCTTGATGGCCTCCACCACCATGCCCTCCTGGCCCATGGCGGAGCACATCACCACGCGGGCCTCCGGGTCGGCGGTTTTGATAGCCTGGAGCGCCTGAATTCCGTCCATGTTGGGCATTGTGATGTCCATGATTACCAGGTCGGGGTGCTCCTTCTGGTAGGTTTCTACGGCGATCTGCCCGTCAGAGGCTTCAATAATGTTGTCATACCCCGCCTTGGTCAGGGCATTTTTAATGGTCATCCTCATGAACGCAGCGTCATCCACCAGCATGATTTTCTTACTCATTGAAATTCTCCTTCATTTCCGTGTAGTGTTGTTGAATAACAGAATGTGGAAATCTATCTAATCCGGCATTAGGGAGTACCCTGCGCCGGGCCAACGGCGGTTTCCCGCCGTCAGTTTTGTCACTCTGGGGGGGGCTGGGGCTTACAAGTCCCCGTCAAAGCATTTCAAGCGGTGTGGGACGTCACTTGCTGTGCTCCAGGGTGTCCATAAGGTCCTTCGTACCCACAATCTCGGTAATGCGTACGCCAAAGTTGTCCGCAACCACCACTACGTCGCCGCGGGCAATCAGCTGGCCGTTGACGATAATATCCACCGGCGCGCCTGCCTGCTTCTCCAGCTCGATGACCGTGCCCTGGGAGAAGTCCATGATCTCCCGTATCTTCTTTTTGGTCTTGCCGATTTCCACGGCCACATTCAGGGGGACGTTCATCATCAGATCCAGGTTGCCGCTGGGCGGCGGGGCCGCGGGCGGCTGAGGGCCTGCGAAGCTGGGGAACTTGGGCATCTGAACCGGGACCTGCTGGTCCTGCCGGATGATATTGCTGCTGGTCTGCCGTTCCTGCTCCTGGGGTGGGTACCCATAGGGCGGGTAACCGTAGGGGGGATAGCCCTGCTGTTGGGGATAGCCGTATGGCGGGTAGCCATAGGGCGGGTACCCCTGCTGCTGTCCCCAGTCCTGGCCTCCCATGGGAGGCATACCGGGCTGCTGCCCCATTGGCTGCTGGGGCTGTTGGGGATATCCTTGGGGCGCCTGCGCGGACTGTTGAGGCGGCATTTGCTGGGGCTGCTGCGGATACCCCTGGGACGCTTGCGGCGGTGTTTGGGGCTGTTGTGGATACCCCTGAGGTGCCTGGGGCGCCTGCTGGGGCTGCGCCGGTGCAGCTGGCTGGGGCGCAGGGGCCGGGGCGGGTTCCGGTTCGTCCTCCGGGAAAAGCTGTCCCACCATCTCCTTTGCCAGCTCACAGGTCAGGATACTGGCAAAGTCGGTCTTCATCACGCCGGTGATGTCAATTTCAAAGCCGATGGAGACGACATCTTTGTCACCGTCCACACCAAGGGCTTTTTCAAAGGTATTTTCCACCGGGTCCATCACCGTGGCGGTGGGGGTGGAGATGTTGATGGTCTTGCCCAGGAAGGTGGAAAGGGCTGTCGCGGAGGCGCCCATCATCTGGTTCATGACCTCACAGGCCGCGCTCATGCTCATCTCGTCAAAGACGAAGTCGTCGGAGGGCGGGTCCTCGTTGCCCATCAGCAGGTTCAGAATCACCTGCATATCCGACTGGCGGAAAATCATGACGTTGCTGCCGGAAATCCCTTCCACATATTCGATTTTTACAAGAATCGCAGGTTCCAGGTCCGTGTAGTTTACGGCCTCGAACTTCTGAATCTCCACCTTGGGGGTCGTAATAATCACCTGCTTGTCAAGCAGGGTCGAAATTGCAGTAGCTGCGGAGCCCATGCTGATATTAAGTACCTCGCCTATCGCATCGATCTCCTCGTTGGTCAATAAATTTTCTGCCATTAAGACCTCTCCCTCGATTCGCTAATCAGCTCGTTGAGCCGAACCGCCTTCTTTGTTTTTGTTTCTCCCATTTTACCAGTATACCACGGCATTCCGTCCACTACAACTGTTATATCGCCCTGGATATTTTTGTTCAGCGGAATTACGTCGTCTACCTGGAGCTGGAGAATATCGCTCAGGGACAAATTGGATTCATCCAATACCGCTTTTACCTCCAGGCTGGTATCCAACAGCTCATTAAAGAGGAACTTGCGGCGGGTGGCTGCGTCGCCCACCTCCCGGCGCTTGGAGGAACGGGAGTATTTGATGTTGAAGTTCCCGATAAGCTCCTCCAGGTTCTCCGCGGGGATACAGATGTTGAGCGTACCGGTCACACCGGCTATCTTCACGTTGAGCATGACGATGACCACAATCTCCTCCGCGCCCAGGGCCTGGAGCAGGCGGGCGTTGGTCTCGATGCTGGTCAGGGAAAAGACCACGTCAACATAGGAGCACCATGCGTTCTGGAGCCGGGAAAGAATCTTGGTGAAAACGTTGTCCAGTATCGCCAGCTCAATGTCGGTGTAGTCGCGGGTCAGCATGTAATTGGTGCCCAGACCGCCTAAAAGCCGTTCTATCATATAAAAGCCCAGAGAGGTGCTCATATCCATCAGGAGCATCCCATCGCTGTAGTGCTTGTCGGCCGGTTTCAGGTCGATTTTGCCAATCAGCGCGGAATCAGGCAGCGCGTTGTTGTACTCAAAAAAGCGCTGCTCCTCAATGGAAAGCACCGTCACCTCGCAGAACTGCCGCAGAATACCGGAAAGGAAGGAGGAAAGCATGCGGGAAAAATTTTCATACAGTCCGTCCAGGGTTCTCAGTTGTTCCTTGGTAAACTTTTTAGGGGACTTGAAATCGTACTTGCGTATTTTGGGTCCCTCATCCTCCTTGGCGGCGGGCGCTCCGGAGGTAAGGGAGTTTAGCAATGCGTCTATTTCAGCTTGGGAAAGCTGTTTATCAGCCATCTTCCGCCTTCACTTCCTCTCTAACATCCTTGTTTGCCGGTCTTCCCGCCCCTTTGCGCGGGGCAGCGGATGTATCGTTATTACCCGCCATAAGGGGAAACCACCTGGGCGCCCTCAGGTACCGGCGGCGATTCGGCACTGGAATTGCTTGGTTGGGTCTGGGCAGACGATGGGGAAGGCGGAAGGCTCGCCTGGCCGGAGGCAGGTGGCTGCGCCGTAAAGCCCGTGGAGCCGGAGGAGGCCTGGGGGGGCTGAGAGGACTGGGCCGGTTCCGAGGTCTCCGGCGCAGCGGAGGATGTCTGTGTATCCTCTGTTCCGGGTTCCTCCGGCTGGCTCAAATCCACCGAACCGTCCAGGACAGAGGGAACCAGAATATCCTCCGCGCTGCCGGATTCCGGGTATTGGGTGGGATCAAAGGTGCCCATAAGGATGGAGTCCAGTATCTCCTTATCGGTCAGCTCCGTATCGTTGCCGAGGATAACCATATCCACACGCCGGTTGCGCTGCATCCCCTCCTCGGTGTCGTTATCGGCAATGGGATGATTTTTCCCGTATCCGATGGGGAGCAGCTTTTTGGAATCAAATTTGCTTTGCAGTTCAAAATAGGTGGCCACGTTGGAGGCGCGCTCACCGGAAAGTTTCCAGTCGGAGATGTCCTGATTGTAGCCCTTGGGATCGGCGGTGTGGCCGTTGATGTTCACGGTCATAATCTGTTCCTCCACGCCCTTCAGGCAGCCGCCCAGAAATTGCAGGAGGGGTTCGGCGGAAACCTGTAGGCTGGCGCTGTTGGGCTTAAAAAAGATATTGTCCTTAAAGCGGATGAACACGCAGCCCTCTCCCACCTCGCTTACCTCCACCGACTCGGAAAGCTCCGCCTTTTCCACGTAGCTCTGCAAATAGTCATAGAGGTCGTCAAAGTCCTGGGGGACCATATTTTGCAGCTCCTCCAGGGTAGCGTCAGCGGGGTCATTCCCCTGGGGCGGGATGTCGGTGCGGTTTTCAGGGTAATCCATCCCCTCCTCGCTGCCCACCTGGTTGAGAATCAGGTTGATGGTATCCGGGTCCTTTGAAGTAAAGGCCTTTACCAGAATGGCGAACTTTTCCTCGTTGACGCTGCTCATACTGAACAGCATGATAAAGAAGGTCATCAGCAGCGTGACCATGTCGCCGTATGTATCCATCCAGTTACCGCACTGTTCTTCTTCGGCCTTCTTCTTGGCCATCTCGCCACCTCCTTAGATCAGTCTTGCTGAAGCTGATAGACGGCCGCTGCCGCTTCACAGCCGATTAAAAATAGTATACCTCTAAATTGTGCGTTTGTCCACATGTTTTTGATGATTCACCGGGAAAAGGCGTTATTTTTTGCCCTTTTTCTTTCCGCCTCCGCCTTCGCCGTCCTCACCCATAGTGGCGGCTATCTTGGCGGGGAGCATCTGGATGAGCTTTTCCTCAATAAAGCGGGGGTTGTCCCCCGCCTGGATACCCTGTACGCCCTCGCAGACAATCATCTTGCAGAGCATCTCCTCGTCGTGGCGGACCTTCAGCTTGTTGGACATGGGGGCGAAGATAAGGTTGGCCAAAAAGCTGCCGTACAGGGTTGTAATCAAGGCGACGGACATGGCTGGGGCAATGGCGTCGGCGTTGTCCAGGGATTTCAGCAGGTTGATAAGACCGACCAGGGTACCAATCATACCAAAGGCCGGCGCGTAGGAGGAACCCTTTGCGTAGAAGCCGCGGGCCTGGGCGTGGCGCTCGTCCATGTAGTCCAGCTCGCTTTCCATCATGGCCTTTACCTTTTCGGCGTCAATGCCGTCGATGACCAGGTGGAGGCTGTTGCGGAAAAAGGTGTCCGGTATGGCGTCCACCTTGTCCTGGATGGAGAGGATGCCGTCCACGCGGGCAGGCTTGGCGATTTCCACAATGGTCTGGATATATTCCTTGGCGTCGAACTTGGTGGGCATAAAGGCGACCTTGATATGTTTGGGAATCTGCCCGAAAAAGCTCAGAGGATAGGAGACGAGAAGGGCCGAAACTGTGCCGCCCAAAACAATCATAATACTGCTGGGGTCAAAGAAGTTTTCCAGATTTCCCGGAGTAACTTCAAATTTCTGATCTCCCTTGGGGAATGTGACGATAATCGCCAGAACAATAAACACCACGCCCAGAACAAGTCCCAGCGTTGTCGCCAGGTCAAAGGAAGAACCGGCCCCGCCGGACTTTTCACCTTTCGCCATCTTCTAAACCACCTTTATCAAAGCGACCATAAATGATATCGCGGAATGTCTGGCGATGATACTCTATCGCCTTTTTTACTACCTCTTCCATCGGCTCCCGCACCATGTACATGTTGCCGTTGGTCAGGGAAATCCTCGTGTCCGGCTGCTCGGTAACTGCTTCGATGAGGTCGCAGTTGAGGACAAAGGGATCCCCGTTCATTCGTGTCAATACAATCATATTTCCTTTTATTTCCTCCCTGTCCGCTGAAAATAAACCAATCCATGCAGATGCAGGCATCGCGCACGCTGCCACAAGCAGCCGAAGTGATGTAAATTTATTTTTTAAATAAATTTAAAAAAGATATGATTCTAAATTTATTTTCAAATAAATTTAAGAAAACGATATGTTCGGCTGTTTGTGGCAGCGGCTATGGAAAAGCGTTGGAGACGTTGGGGATGTGGGGTTCCGGCGACGGCTGCCGCGAAGCTTGTTCCCGCCGTTTTAAAAATTCCCCCTCCGTCCGCCGCCCATAGCCGCCGCGCTTTATCGCATTACAGGGTTATGAGTCAGGGATTACCGTTTCAGGTTGATGAGCTCCTCCAGGAGGGTATCAGAGACAGTTATCATACGGGCGTTGGCCTGGTAGCCGCGCTGGGTGGTGATAACATCTGCGAACTCCTGGCCCAGGTCCACGTTGGACATCTCCAGGGTACTGGAGGCCAGCGCGCCGCTGCCGCCCGTGCC
>Ga0073906_1001489_pt1 | contig 35562 bp, 33 predicted proteins | sample Inofromicrocosms_FD_65485 | JGI IMG/M metagenome (GOLD analysis project Ga0073906, IMG submission 65485) | Mouse cecum microbial communities from Vienna, Austria - Inoculum for glucosamine and mucus D2O microcosms | ecosystem: Host-associated > Mammals > Digestive system > Large intestine >...
CTGTCCATATGGTTGGGGCACAGGGCGCCCAGCTTGCTGCGCAGGACGCCGGCAGTCTTCTGGGCCGCGCCCTTCTTCCCGGCGGTCAGGCCAACGAAGCAGTTGGGGGCAAGGCCCAGGGCCTCCACGACGGCGTCCTTTTTCTCCACCAGGAACTTGGCAATGCCGCCCGTCAGCTCCCCCTTTTCGTCCAAACGGAACCAATAGGGCTTGCTGCCGGCCTGGACCTCCACGTCGGCGCAGAGCTTGTCGATCTGCTTGCGGGCGGCGGAGAAATCGCTGACCACGATGGCCTTGACGGTGTTATCCGCAAAGGGGCCGAAGCCGCAGCCGCCCAGCAGCTGCGTCGCGTCCTGGACCGTCAGGTCAATGCGCAGGTCCGGCTTGTCGGAGCCGTAGGTCTCCATGGCCTCGTTGAAGCCAATGCGCCTAAAGGGCGCGGCGGAGGCCACGTTGTAGGCGCCAAACTGGGCGAAGATCGGCGGCAGCACATCCTCCAGCACCGCGAATACATCGTCCTGGGTGGCAAAGCTCATCTCCATATCCAGCTGATAGAACTCACCGGGGGAGCGGTCGCCGCGGGCGTCCTCATCCCGGAAGCAGGGCGCGATCTGGAAGTAGCGGTCAAAGCCGGAGGTCATCAGCAGCTGCTTGAACTGCTGGGGGGCCTGGGGGAGGGCATAGAACTTGCCGGGGTGCTTTCTGGCGGGCACCAGGTAATCCCGGGCGCCCTCTGGGGAGGAGGCGGTGAGAATGGGGGTGGTGATCTCCAGGAAGCCGTGGGCGGTCATGGCGCTGCGCAGGGCGGAGACCACATTGCAGCGCAGGATAATATTTTTCTTCACCGCGGGATTGCGCAAATCCAGATAGCGGTACTTCAGCCGCTGGGTCTCGTCGGCCTCACGGCTGTGATTGATCTGGAAGGGGAGCTCATTGTACCGGCAGCGGCCCAGGACCTGGATCCTCTCCGGGACGACCTCGATCTCTCCTGTGGGCAGGCTCTTATTCTTGCTGCTGCGCTCCCGGACCGTGCCCTCCACAGAGATGACAGACTCCTTATTCAGCGCGTGGATCACGCCCATCATCTCTTCCTCTTCAACCACGATCTGGGTCGTGCCGTAAAAATCGCGCAGGATCACAAAGGCGAAATTCTGGCCCACCTCCCGGACGTTCTCCATCCAGCCGGAGAGCCTGACCCTTTCGCCGACATGCTCGATGCGCAGTTCATTGCAGGTGTGCGTACGATTTTGCGTCATGGGTAAATCATTCCTTTCAGTATATAGAATCCAATAAAATACGTTTTGTATGTCAAATTCCAGAGAAACCGGCTCTATTCCTCTGTGCGGATCACCGTACCGCTGTATTTCCGTGCCAAGCCGGCCTGGATACGGGCCAAGGTCTCGTCATACGCCAGCTTTGTCTGCTCGCCGGAGGCCATATCCTTACAGCTGACAACGCCGGCGCTGAGCTCATCCTCTCCAAGGAAAACCACATAGGGAATTTTCAGTCTGTCCGCATAATTCATCTTTGCGTGAAACTTCTTCTTCTCCGTATACAGCTGCACCCGCAGGCCGGTCTCCCGCAGGCGGGCGGCCAGGGCGATAGCAGGGGAGAGGTCCGCCGTCATCGGGAGCACCAGCACATCGGCAGCGGCGGCGCAGCAATCCGCATTCAGCATCCTCTGTTCGTTCAAAACAAAGAACAGGCGGGTCAGCCCAATCGATATCCCAACACCCGGCAGTATTTTATTGGTATAATATTCTGCCAGGTTGTCATACCGGCCGCCGGAGCAGACGGAGCCGATCTCCGGGTGGTCCAGCATCGTGGTCTCATAGACCGTACCCGTATAGTAGTCCAAGCCGCGGGCGATGGTCAGATCCACGGCGAAATTCTCCTCCGGCACGCCGAAGGCGGACAAATACTTCACCACCGTGGCCAGTTCCTCCAGCCCGGCGTCAAACAGGGCATTTCTGCCGCGGTACTGCTCCAGCGTCTGGAGGACGCCGGCATTGCCGCCTCTGATCGCAATAAACCGCAGGATCTCGTCCGCGGCCTGTTGGGGGACGCCCAGCTCGCCGGTCAGCAGCTGCGCCACCTTCTCCGGGCCGATCTTCTCCAGCTTGTCCACGGTCCGCATAATATCCCCGGCCTGCTCACTCAGCTCCAGCATCGCATAAAATCCATTGAGGATCTTTCGGTTGTTCACGCGAATCTGGAACCGCCGCAGCCCCAGGCGGGAGAAGGTCTGAAAAATAATCGCCGGAATCTCGGCCTCATTGGCGATATCCAGCTTACCGTCGCCAATAATATCAATATCCGCCTGATAGAACTCCCGGAACCGGCCCCGCTGGGCGCGCTCACCGCGGTAGACCTTTCCGATCTGGAAGCGGCGGAAGGGGAAGGGCAGCTCATTATAATGGAGCGCGACATACTTCGCCAGGGGCACGGTCAAATCGAAGCGCAGGGAGAGGTCGCTGTCCCCCTTAGAGAACCGGTAAATCTGTTTTTCCGTCTCACCGCCGGCCTTGGCCAATAAAACCTCGCTGGCCTCAATAACAGGGGTATCCAGTGGTGCGAACCCATAAGCGGCATAGGTCTCCCGCAGCACGGCCATCATCTTTTCCATCAACATCTGCTCGCGGGGGAGCAGCTCCATAAAACCGGAGAGCGTTCTCGGCTGGACTTTCATAAATCTTCCTCCCAAAATCCACCTCCCGCATACGCCCCACAAAAACCCCCCGCCGAAAACATGGCTTTGCCATATTTCCGGCCAGCAGGGCGGCATCATACGGAGGTGCAATAAAAGTTTTCGCCAGCCTTTTCCAAAAGGCTGTGGGTCCAGGGCAAAGCCCTGGCGGGGTCTGGGGCGGGGCCCCAGGGCGCCGGAAACATGGCAATGCTCCCGTCCCCTGTCCTAGCGGGACGAGAGCATGACAGCACGTCATACTTCGCGGTAAGAGTCCGGGTACTAGCGATTGAGCTTGTGCTTGGGATTAATAATCTTCCGCCAGTCAAGGTCGCCGCGGTCCATACCAAGCAAAAGCATCTCCGCCGTGGCCGCGTTGGAGGCATACGGAATATTATTCTGGTCGCACAGCCTGGAAATGTACAGCGACTCCTCCTCCAAACTGGAGTCGTTGGGGTCCACGAAAAACAGGACCATATCCATCTCATTATACGCAATCCGCGCGCCGATCTGCTGGCTGCCGCCATGCTGGCAGGACAAAAACAGATGGATCTTCAACCCCGTGGCCTCCGAAATCATGCGACCGGTGGTATTCGTCGCGCAGAGGACGTGCCGGGACAAAATACCGGCATAGGCGGAACAGAACTGGACCATAAGATCCTTTTTATTGTCGTGGGACATCAGAGCAAGATACATACCGATCTATTCCTTTCTATTTCCTTTGATGTCTCTCTATAGGCACTTTCAAAAAATGCTTTGCTATAGGCATCTGCACCGGACGGCTGACCATATACGCCGGCGTCTAACGCCGCCGGCCCGCCCGGCAGGACTCATCTGATTTTCATAAGCGGCGTCCGCTGTCCATCCATGCGGCGGGCGATGTTCCGGTACGCCCGGGCGGCACACTCGTTATCCGTCAGCAGCAGCGGCGTCCCCCGCCCGGCATACAGGGACATGGTCTCATCCTCCGGGACAACGCCCAAAAGGGGCAGGCCCGTACTGTCAATGGCGTCGTCGATCGTCTGATGCAGGGACTTCAGCAGCTTCTGCCTGCACCGGTTGACCACCATATGGACGCTGTCCGCCGGAAGGACGCTCAGCTCCATTGCGGTGCGCTGGGCGTCCCGGAGGCTGCTGGCCTCGGTGGTTGTGACCACCACCGCCCGGTCCGCGCCGGAGATTGCCAGGTGGAAGCCTGCGCCCAAGCCCGCAGGGGCGTCCACAAGGCAGTAATCATAGCGCTCGTTGATCACCGGGAACAAATCCCGGAACGCCTCCCGGTCAATGGAGGAAACGCCGATGCGGGTGGGGGCGGTAAGCAGATGGAGGTTGCTCTGTCTCGGATGGGGGACAGCCGCGTCCTCCAGGGTGCAGTAACCGGCCAGCACGTCGGTGAAATCCATCATCGCGCAATCGGTCATCACCATGGCAATATCCAGATTCCGCAGGCCCACGTCACAGTCCAGGCACAGGGTCGAGCGCCCCAGCATGGCCAGGGCCATTCCCACGTTGGCGGTAAAGGAAGTCTTCCCCGTGCCGCCCTTTCCAGAAACAACTACGATGGTCTGACCCACCAGAGCATCACCTCCATCTGCTATATCGCCTATCGTATTCTTCCAAATTGCCGGGAGGGGACGCGCCCTCTCCGTCACGAATTCTGCTGCCTGCCGTCATTTTACAGCGGCGTCTTCTTCATCTGTGCAAACCGCCGCGGATATTTTTTTGGGGTGCCCGCAACCTTTTCCACGCAGACCACCCTGTGGACAACCTCCGTGGTGGGGATCGTGTAATCCCTGATCCAGGCAATCCGCCCGCCCAGGATCCTGACCGCCCCTCCGGCCTGCTCGATCTCCGCCTCCGTGTGGCTGGACTTCATCGCCAGAAAGTAGCCGCCCACCCTGACCAGCGGCAGGCACAGCTCGCACAGCACCGGCAGCGCGGCCACCGCCCGGCTCACCGCCCAGTCGTAGACCTCCCGCCGCTCCGCGGCGAACTCCTCCGCCCGCCCCTGCACACACTCCGCGTTTGTCACGCCAAGGGTCTCACAGACCTCCCGCAAAAAGCCGACCCGTTTCCCCAGGCTGTCCAGCAGCGTTACCTGCAGCCGGGGCCTCACGATGGCCAGGGGCAGGCCGGGGAATCCAGCGCCTGTGCCGACGTCCACTGCGGAGCCGTCCTCCAGGCCGGCCAGGGAGATCAGCGCCAGGCTGTCCAGCAGGTGCAGGGCGGCCACGTCCCTGGGCTCTGTAATGGCCGTCAGGTTCATCACCCGGTTGCGCTGGAGCAGCATCTCCGCAAACCGCTCCAGTGCGGGGATGGCGGCGGTGTCCAGTCCCAGGGCCGGCAGGCCCGCCTCCAGAACCTGTCTCATCCCTTTTCCTTCAGCAGGTCCCGGATCTCCGTCAGCAGCTGCTCCTCTTTGGATGGAGCGGGGGGCGGGGGCGGGGTCTGCGGCGTATTGTGGTGCAGCTTGTTGATGGCCTTCACCATACAGAACACCACAAAGGCCATAATCAGGAAGTTCAGCACCGCCTGGATGAAATTACCGTAGGTGATCACCGCGCCGCCAATCTGCACCGACAGGTCGGCAAAGCTGGCCTGGCTGACAAAGATGCCAACCACGGGCATAATGATGTCGTCAATCAAAGAGGAGGTGATGGAGCCGAAGGCGCCGCCGACAATTACGCCCACGGCCAGATCCATCACATTGCCGCGCATAGCAAATGCTTTAAACTCTTCTAAAAATTTTTTCATTCGTCAGATTCCCGCTGCTTATGCAGCTCCATTCTCAGTTTTCTTCAGAGGTGTCAGCATCCTTTATCTCTTCTTCCGCCAGCTCCTCCGCAGCGGCTGCCTCCGCCGGCTCTTCCGCCCCGGCCTCCGGCGCGTCCTCCGCGGCGGCCTCTGCTGCTTCCGCAGTCTCCTTGGTCTCCTCCGGCGTCTCGGTCTCCTCTCTGGTATACTCCACGGTCAGCTCGTCGGCAAAGAAGTGGGGCTCGTCATCCTCCTTCTCCACCGGGCTGAAAAAGCCCAGATGCACAGACAGGTCCGATTCTTCGCCCTCCACCTTCGGGCCGCGGGAGGCTTCCCAGAAGAGGGCCCGGACCTTTTTCTCGCCGGTCTCCTCGTCCCTGGTGATCCGGTAGGGCGTCAATCCGGCAACTAAGGCTGCAGCTCCAAAGACCTTCAGTACGTTCGACAGTTTCATAGTACACAACTCCTTTTATGATAATATATTTGATCAATGCTTCGGCTGCAGTACCTCCGCGCCGCCCATATAGGGGCGCAAAGGCTCGGGGACCTTTACGCTGCCGTCCGCCTGGAGATTATTCTCCAAAAACGCGATCAGCATTCTCGGCGGCGCGACGACGGTGTTATTCAAGGTGTGGGGGAGGTAATTCTTCCCATCTTCACCCTTCACGCGGATGCGCAGTCTCCTGGCCTGGGCGTCGCCCATATTGGAGCAGGAGCAGACCTCGAAATATTTCTTCTGCCGGGGGCTCCACGCCTCGATATCACAGGACTTGACCTTCAGATCCGCCAGATCGCCGGAGCAGCACTCCAGCTGCCGCACCGGGATATCCATGCTGCGGAACAGCTCCACACTGTACTGCCACATCTTGTTGTACCAGTCCATGGACTCCTCCGGCTTACAGACCACGATCATCTCCTGCTTTTCAAACTGGTGGATGCGGTACACGCCCCGCTCCTCCACGCCGTGGGCGCCCTTCTCCTTCCGGAAGCAGGGGGAGTAGGAGGTCAGGGTCTGGGGGAGGGAGGACTCCGGCAGGATCTGGTCGATGAAGCGTCCGATCATGGAGTGCTCGCTGGTGCCGATGAGATACAGGTCCTCGCCCTCGATCTTATACATCATGGCGTCCATATCGGTCTGGCTCATGACGCCCTCCACCACGTTGCCGCGGATCATATAGGGCGGGATACAGAAGGTAAAGCCCTTGTCGATCATGAAGTCCCTGGCATAGGCCAGCACCGCCTCATGGAGGCGGGCGATATCGCCCAGCAGGTAGTAGAAGCCGTTGCCGGAGACCCGACCGGCGGCGTCCATATCAATGCCGCCAAACCGCTCCATGATCTCGGTATGGTAGGGGATGTCGAAAGCGGGCACAGCCGGTTCGCCGAACCGCTCCACCTCCACGTTGCAGCTGTCGTCCGGGCCGATGGGCACAGAGGCGTCGATGATATTGGGGATCACCATCATGATCTTGTGGATCTGCGCCTCCAGGTCCGTCTCCTTCTGCTCCAGCTCCGCCAGCCGGGCGGCGTTGGCCTTGACCTGCTCCTTGGCGGTCTCCGCCTCCTGGAGCTTGGACGGGTCCTTCTTGGCCTGACCCATCAGCATGCCCACCTGCTTGCTCAGGGTGTTGCGCTTGGCCCGCAGCTCGCTGGCCTCGGTGATGGCGGCCCGGTTTTCGCTGTCCAGCGCCAGGACCTGGTCCACCAGGGGGAGCTTCTCCTCCTGGTACTTCTTTTTGATATTTTCCCGGACAGCGTCCGGGTTATCCCGAATGAATTTGATGTCTAACATATTTCTTCTCCTCAATGAGGTGCGTTTATGTGGGGTGTGTTTCACGTGAAACAGGCTCTCAGTTCACCAGTCCGCCCAGGGACTCCAGCAGATCGTTCAAGTCGTCCACACCGTAGTACTCGATTTCGATTTTGCCCTTTTTCCGGCCCCTGGAGATGTGGCAGGCCCGGCCCAGCCGGGTGGACAGGGAGTGCTCCGCCTCCGCCACATAGTCCGGGACCTTGGCCGCCGCCTTGGGTTTCTCCTTCTCTGGCTCCCCGTTCTTCGCCAGCAGCTGCTTTACCAGCTGCTCCGTCTGCCGGACGCTGAGCCCGGACTTGATGATCGCTGCCGCCGCGTCCTCCCGCAGGGCAGGGGGGAGGGGGAGGATGGCCCGACCGTGTCCGGCGGTGAGCTTGCCGTCCTCCACCAGCACCCGCAGAGGCTCCGCCAGGGCCAGCAGCCGCATGGAGTTGGCCACGGCGCTGCGGGATTTGCCCACGCTGGCGGCGGCCTGCTCCTGGGTCATGCCGTAGTTCTCCACCAGGACCTTGAAGCCCTGGGCCTCCTCCATGGGGTTCAGGTCCTCCCGCTGGAGGTTCTCGATCATCGCCAGCTCCATGGCCAGCTTGTCGTCGGCTTCGATGACCACGGCGGGGATCTCCGTCAGGCCGGCCAGCCGCGCCGCCCGCCACCGGCGCTCCCCGGCGATGATCTGGTAGTAGCCGGAGGAGAGCTTGCGCACGGTCAGGGGCTGGATGACGCCGTGCTGCCGGATGGACTCCGCCAGCTCCTCCAGCTTCTCCTGGTCGAAGTTCTTGCGGGGCTGATTGCGGCAGCTTTCGATCTGGGACACGGGCAGGGTCGAGGAGGGGGCGGAGAAATCCACGGAGAAATCATCTCCCAGCAGTGCGCCCAGGCCTTTACCCATGCCTTTCTCCTTCGCCATAGAGATTCGTTCTCCTTTTTTCGGTGTCATACTTTTTCTTGAAAGAAAAAGTATCAAAAAGAACTTTTAATGGGGGTGTTTTTGGGGTTGCTGATCCGTTGCCGGCTGCTCGGTTTTGATGGATCGTGTCTGTCAGGCGTTTTTCCGCAGGAATTCGTCCGCCAGGGAGTTGTAGGCCTCGCAGCCGCGGGAGGTGCGGTCGTAGTAGTTGATGGGCTTGCCGTGACTGGGCGCTTCGCTGAGCCGGACGTTCCGGGGGATTACGGTGGCGTATACCTTGCCGGGAAAGTAGCGCTTGACTTCTTCGGCTACCTGCAGGGCCAGGTTGGTCCGGCTGTCATACATAGTCATCAGGACCCCCTCCAGCTCCAGAGAGGGATTCAGCCCCCGGCGCACCAGACGGATGGTATACATCAGGTCGCTCAGTCCCTCCAGAGCGAAATACTCGCTCTGCACGGGGACCAGGGTGCTGTCTGCCGCGCACAGGGCGTTCAGCGTCAGCAGCTCCAGGGACGGGGGGCAGTCAATGAATATGTAGTCGTAGTCGGGGGAAATCTGCTGCAGCGCCTTCTTCAGCAGGTACTCCCGCTCCGGCAGCGCCACCATCTCCACACCCGCGCCCGCCAGCCCCTTGGAGGACGGCAGCACGTCGCCGTACTTGGTGGGCACCACCCGTTTCCGGGGGTCCACACCCCCCAACAGCGCGTCGTAGACACCCTGCGACAGAGTCTTATCGACTCCCATGCCCGAAGTCGCGTTCGCCTGCGGGTCAAAATCACACAGCAGGACCCGCTGCCCTTTTTCCCGCAGAGCGGCAACCAGGTTGACGCAAGTGGTTGTTTTGCCCACGCCGCCCTTTTGATTGACAATTGCAATTATTTTTGCCACGGGGACACCTCCGGGAAAGGGGTAGTTCACCCCAATTTTCTTTGTATAGAATGTAGTATAACACAAAACCAGAAGTTTTCAACAGGCAATTTCAAAAAAAGTATAAATAATTCTTGAACAGCTGCAACAAAATAGTAACAGGGGCATGTTTCACGTGAAACATGCCCCGTCCGACCGGTGTTTACCCGTCTCTACACTGGCAAAAACCGGATAAACTGCTCGATTTTTCCATTCACAAAGTCCGGCTGGTCGCAGTTGGCATTATGTCCGGCCCCCGGCACCCAGACCAGGTTATACCCGGTCTCTCTGGACCAGCTGCGATTATACCGCCTGCCGGACCCGGCGGCGTCCTTGGCCCCGCACAGCAGCAGGACCGGGCACCGCATCTCATAGCGCCGCCCTGTCTCCACGGCATCGGCAACGATCCGGTATCCGTGGGCGGCCAGGGCGCAGTACTCCTTCTGCTCATACTGCCGCATCATCCACCGCATGACGCTCCGGCCATATTCGGTAGCCGCCGTGCCGTAAGCGCCCCACTGGATCAGAAGCTCCCAGGGGATGGACAGATACATCCCCTCCGTGTGGTGCAGGAGCAGCAGCTCCGCCTTTGTATAGTACTTCCGGCCCATGGGCGCGGAGTCGATGGACACGAATCCGGCTGCTCCGCCGGGATGCAGCTCCAGATAGACCTGGGAAAGGAAGCCGCCCATGGACTGGCCCACCAGGATGGGCTTCTCGATCCGTTCCGCCCACAGGATCTGGAACAGGTACTCCGCCAGATCGTCCATGGAGAAGCGCAGCGCAAAGGGGCGGGAGCGTCCATGGCCCGGCGCGTCCCAGACCAGACAGTTATACTTTTTCCCCAACTCCACCATCTGCCGGTCGAAGAGGTGGCGGTCCGCCGTCAATCCCGGCAGAAATACCAGCCAGGGGCGGCTCTCCTCCACAAAACAGGTCCAGTAATGGATATCGCCATCCACAGTATGCAGAACCTTTTCCACAATACGCATTGGTAAACAGCTCCTCTCAATACCTCGTCCGCATTCTTTCCTAAGCGGAAATCTATAAATTTGTTCAGAATAAACCCAAACATTAAAAGTTCTTTTTGATACTTTTTCTTTCAAGAAAAAGTATGTCACCGCTAGACCAGCAGCATCGCGGTCTGGGGCGGCAGATAGATATTCAGCTTCCCATCCACAGCGATAAAGCGGTAACCTTCCAAGGCGTCGGATGCTTGACGGCCAGGCCAGTCCAACAGCAGGGAATCCGGCTCGTAGCCCACATTCATAACTGCAATGGTGATCTCGTTCCTCCACTCCCGGGCAAATGCCAGTATATGGCCCGACGCATGAATCCAGCGGAAGCTGCCCACACGTAAAGAGGGACGGCGCTGGCGCAGCTGCCCTAACAGCTGATACCGCTTGAGCAGCACCTCGTCCGCATGGCCCCAGGGGTACGTCCCGCGGTTCATAGGGTCCTCATACCCCTGCATGCCGGCCTCGTCGCCGTAAAACACCGTGGGGGAACCGGGAAACGCATACAGCAGGACCGCTCCGGTCATCAGCAGCTTGCGCCCCCGCTGGTACTCCTCCTTCGTCAGCCGGTACGCCAGCCGCTTCCGCCGGGAGCCGGGCTGCTCCACCGGACCGCCCAGCATGGTCAGCGCGCGGGGGGTGTCATGGGTGCCCAGCATATTCATCGCGCTGTAAAACGCCGCGGGGGGATAGTGCTCCCGAATCTGCTCCATGACCTCCTGAAACTCCGCCGCGTCGCCGCCCTGCAGATACTTCAGCGCACTCACCCGAAAGGGATAATTCATCAACCCATGGGTCTCCCGGCCCAGCAGATACCGCCGCCGCTGGTCATAGGCAATCTTGTTGCTGCCGTCCTCCCACACCTCGCCCAGCAAAAAGCTGTCCGGCTTCTCGTCCGCCATCACCGCGCGGATCTTCTCAATAAACACGTCCGGCAGCTCGTCCGCCACATCCAGCCGCCACGCATCGGCGCCCGCCCGGAGCCAGCGCCGGATAACAGACTCCTTACCCTCAATAATATACTCGACATACGCCGGGTGCATCTCTCTGACCGCCGGAAGACTCCCGATGCCCCACCAGCTCTCATAGCGCCCCGGCCACTCCTGAAACGTATACCAGGGAAAATACGGGCTGTCCTGGCTCTGGGCCGCGCCCAGGCCGGGATAGGCCCCCTGGTCATTAAAATACCGGCTGTTGCTGCCGGTATGGTTGAACACACCGTCCAGCATCACATGCATCCCCAGCGCCCTGGCCCTCCGGCACAGCCGGCGGAAATCCTCCTCTGTACCCAGCATGGGGTCCACCTTCTCATAATCCCCGGTATTATACCGGTGGTTGCTGTCCGCCTCAAAGATCGGACAGAGGTAAACCGTCGTCACATGGAGGCTCCGCAGATACTCCAGCTTCTCCTCGATCCCCCGCAGGGTCCCGCCAAAGAAATCCCGGTTGGCATAGGGCATCTGCTCCTCCGGCAGCTCCATCAGCTCCCCCCAGTCCTGATGGACCAGGCGGTCCCCCAGCATCCCGGCGGGGTCCGGCGGCCCAGCCGTCTCCCCCCGGCAGAACCGGTCGGGAAAAATCTGGTACGTCACGCCCTGTCCGAACCAATCCGGCGTATGCGCCGAGCCGTCATAGACGGTCTGCTGCCAGGGGACCGGCTGCTCCTGGCCCTCCTCCAGAACATACCCGTTTTTCCCCAGATACACATTCTGGCCGTTCTCCCGCACCAGGTGGAAATAATACCAGCACAGCTCCGGCTCATCGGGAGCCGAAAACGTCCCGGCAAATACCGTCCTGTCCGCCTCCGTCCCGGCGCAGGAGAGGGGGATTTCCTCCTCGATCCCGGCAAACTCCTGCAGCAGCACCAGCCCGCAAGACAAAAAGTCCTCCGCGATCAACGGGCGGAGGACGACGGAAATTTTCGTATGACAAGGCACGGCCCCATAGGGGGCCTTGCAGTGCAGGCTGCGGGAATTGAAAACAGTGTGGTCCATAGCAGTTGTATCTCCTCAATGATTTTACCTGGAATGTTTCACGTGAAACATGCTGAACCCTACTGGATACGACGCCTAGCGCATTGCCCGTCCGGCAGGACCGTGAAACACTCCAGGCTGTTCCACAGTTTATCAGCTCATCAGGGGAGCAGAACGCCCTCCGGCACCAGAGCCGCGCCGACGGCGGTGTCGTCGGAGAAGTAGGCGTTCAGAATCTCCACCGCGGTGGAGGCCACGGCGGAGCCGCTGTTGCCCTTCTCAATGACCACCGCCACCGCGATTTCCGGATTCTCAAAGGGGGCAAAGCAGACAAACACACCGTCGGTCTGGGCGTTACCCAGCTGGGCGCTGCCGGTCTTGGCCCCGGCGGTGACAACGCAGTCCTTGAAATAGCGGGAGACGCTGCCCTTCGACACCAGATCGCCCATGCCCTTCTTCACAGCCGCCAGGGTGGACGCGGATATGGGCACCGTGTCCAGCAGCTCCGGCTCATGGCTGTACAGCAGCTCGCTGCCGTCGTAGGCCATGATGTCCTTGAGCAGATGGGCGCTGTACCGCTCCCCGCCCCGGACCAGCGTGGCAATATAGTTGGCCAATTGCAGCGGCGTGAAGGTGTTGTCGCTCTGTCCAATGGCCGCCTGGATGGTGTTGCCCGGCACCCAGGTCTGCCCCTGGGACTCCGAGTAGGCGGGCCCCGCCATGGTCCCCGTGCTCTCCCACAGTTCAATGCCCGTGGGCTGCCCCAGGCCGAAATCCGTCATGAATTCATCCAGCTTCTCAATGCCCATCAGCCGGCCTACCTCGTAGAAAAAGTAGTTGCAGCTGTGGTATAACCCCTGGGAGACGTTGATCCGCCCGTGACTGCCGCCGCCCTGATTGTAAAGCCAGCAGGCTGGCTGATAGTCTCTGTAGTAGGTGTACCGCCCCTTGGTCAGGATCGTGGAAGTGGGCGTGATGACCCCGGTTTCCAGCGCCGCCACGGCGGTACAGGGCTTCAGCGTGGAGCCCGGCGTATAGGCCCCCGCCAGCGCCCGGTTCACAAAGGGACGAGCCGGATTGTTGGACAGCTCCTCCAGATCCTCCCGGTACGTCCGCTGGCTGTAGGTGGGATAAGTCGCCAGCGCCAGCACGCTGCTGTCCGCCACGCTCACCACCGCCGCCGCGCCGCCCCGCTCCGGGATGTTCTTGCTCTCGTTCATCCGGTTCACCGTCTCCGCCAGGGCCGCCTCCACCTTGGCCTGGAAGTCGATGTCAATGGTCAGCGCCACCGTCCCGCCCGGCTTGGGCTCCACCGAGTAGATCTCGTTGGTGACCTTCCCCTCCCGGTCCGTGGTGATCAGCTGCTTGCCGTCCAGGCCGCAGAGGTACGTCTCAAAGGCTTTCTCCACGCCGTCCTTGCCCACCTTGTCGTCCCACTGGTAGAAGTGCAGCCCGGTCACGTCCTCCCCGGCCTCCTTGGCCGTATTGTACGGCTCGTTCAGCGCCGCCCGCTCCTCCTTGGTGGCAATATCCCCCACCCGGCCCAGGATATGGGCAGCGTAGTCCGTGTTGTACTGCCGCTCCGACTTGCTGCTGATGACAACGCCGTCAAATTGGCCGTCCGTGAGGATGGAGATCATCTCCACGGAGATGTCCTCCGCAAACACGTACTGGACATTGACGGTGTTCTCCGTCAGGCTCCGCAGGGCCAGCTCGTACAGCACCCCCGCCACCAGCCGCGCGTCCTCGTTGGACATATCCTCCGGTATGCCGAAGTCCTCCCGCATCAGCTCCATCAGCTTGTTGGCCGACAGCGGCTCTGCGGCGGTCCCCAGCTCCTCCTGCAGCGCCTTGCTCATCAGCGGAAAAGCCGTGTTCTCCGTCAGGACCGTCTCCGACCACTCGCGGTCCTCCAGATAGTGCTGCAGGCGGCTGCGCTGGGTGCTGCTGGTGTTGGCCATGGTGTAGCCAAAGGGCGTGGTTCTGGTAACGGGCAGGCCGTCGTTCCACTCCACCCCCTGCTCCCGGCACAGCGCGATCAGCCGGTACACCGCCAGGGCTACGCTGCGCTTCTTGCTCAGCGCCGCGTCGTCCGGAACCAGCTCCGTGTCCACCGGCACCGCCTTGGGGTCAAAGGTGATGGTGTAGACCTCCTTGTTGCTGACCAACACCTTGCCGTTGCGGTCCGTGATGATGCCGCGGGAGCTGACAATGGTCTTCGACGTGGTCCGCTGGATGTTGGACTGGGCCAGATAGGTGCTGCCGTTGACAATCTGCGCGTTGTGCAGCAGAAACACGAAGCCGATGAGGCAGACCGAAAAGATGGTCAAGATAATATTGGACCGAAACCTGAAACGCCGGTTATCCTCCATAAAACGCTCCTTTCCTGCGTAAAAGACAGTATCAATAATCCACCGCGCACCGCTTGTGGATGGCCCGGTACACCGGCAGCACCGCCAGCACAGCGGGCAGGGAGATCAACGCCTCCACCCCAGCCGTCCAGGCCGTGACCCGGATATAATAGGTGCCGGCAGTCAGCGCGTGCAGACCTATCCGCATCACGCCGGTCAGAAACAGGGCCAGCGCGGCAATGAACACCCCGCCCAGGAACCCGGTGGACCGCAGGTTCTCCGCCACCACGGCGGACAGCAGGGCCAGGATCACAAACGTAATGGTAAAGAACCCCTCAAAGGGGCCGTACAGCAGCAGATCGCAGACAATCCCCAGAAACAGGGCAAAGATCGTCCCCCGCTTCTGCCCCTCATACATGGCCGCCAGCGCGGGCAGCATGGGATAGAAAAAGGGCGTTATCCCCCATACGCGGATGTGGTTGAATACCACCGACTGCAGCCCGAACAACAGCAGCGTGGCAAAGGCGTACACAGCCCACTTGAACGCCACATAACTTTTCGGCATACCGCTCCACTCTCCTCTTTTGTTTCGTCAATCCACAATATCAAAATCTTTGACTACGAACACCTGTACGAGACTATGCATATCCACCTCTGGCCGCACCACGGCGATTTGTGACATGCCGTCGTCTCCGGGCCGGACCTCCTCCACGTAGCCGATGACCAGCTGGGAGGGGTAATAGTCTCTCAGTCCGGAGGTGACAATCAGATCGCCGGACACCAGGTCCGGGTCCGTACCCAGATAGGTCAGCGTCAGCCGTCCCTCCCGCATCAGGGAGAAATCCCCCTGGGCCACGGCGCTGGCCCCGCTCCGGAACACCAGCGCGCCGATGGACGACTCGCTGTCCAGGATGGTGCGCACGTTGGACCAGGTCAGCCCCGCCTCGGTCACCACCCCGATCAGGGCCCCCTCCTCGTTCACCACGCAGTCCCCCACCTCGATCTCGTGCATGGTGCCCTTGTTGATGGTCAGCATGCTGGACCAGTTGGAGGCGTCCTGCACCAGGATTCTGGCGGACTCAAAGCTCAGCTCCCGCCGCTGCTCCCGCAGGTCGGCCAGGGCCCGCAGACGGGCGTTCTCCTCCCGGTCCGCCACGGCCTGCCGGTTGTCGGCCTCCATCTCCGCGATCCGCTTTTTCAGCGCCTCGTTCTCCGCCTTCAGAGCGTCGTACCCGGTCAGGTAGCCGTTCCACTTCCCCACGGTCTCCGATATGGCGGCGGAGGCGGACCGGAAGGGCTGCGCGATGATCCCCGCGATATTCGGCATCACGGCGGAGGTGGTGGAGAAATAGGTCATCACGCTCAGCAGCACCGCCACAGTCGTGGCAATGGCCAACAGAATGATCCAGAATTTATTGATTGGGCGTTTTCTCATATCGGTCCCCCACTATACTCCCGCATCCGCTGTCGCGGGAGTGGTATTGAATACGGTACTTGACAAAATGCCGGTGAGAACATATAATAAAAACAGAAGGGCACTGCTGTATGGCGGTTGGCTCACGACATCAACAGAAAACAGTTGACCGCTCGGCCATCACCCGGGCGGCTAACACGCATATGTAGTCAAACACAGCATAGTCCAGACTGCGAAAGCAATCGTTAAAAGGACACGCCATAGACGTTCTTTCCACATGCATCTCACCTCCCCTCTTTTGGAAATCTGCTCAGGGGAAATGAGCCAACCGCCTTTTATACAACAGTGCGCTCTTCTGGCCGTCCTGGTGGGACGGCTTTTTTATTCTACATCACGCACTGTTTTTTGTCAATTGCCGCTGTACCGCCTTTCGTCATAATATCTGTACTTGACAAAACGCTGATTGATACATATAATAGAAAACAGAAGGGCACTGCTGTACGGCGGTTAGCCCACTCTGCAAATCAACATATTACGTTGACCGCTTGGGTACCGACCGAGCGGTCAACACGCATATGTAGTCAAACACAGCATAGTCCAGACTGCGAAAGCAATCGTTAAAAGGACACGCCATAGACGTTCTTTCCACATGCATCTCACCTCCCCCCGTTTGGAAATCTGCTCAGGGGAAATGAGCCAACCGCCTTTTATACAACAGTGCGCTCTTCTGACCGTCCTGGATGGACGGTTTTTTTATTCTACATCACACACTGTGCTTTGTCAATTCCTCTGCGGACAGATTCAGGCAAACAGATCCACCTGGAACTGCTCCAGCATCCTGCCCAGCAGGCACAGGGGCAGACCCATCACATTGAAATAATCCCCCCGGATCCCCTCCACAAACAGCGCCGCCTTGCCCTGCACGCCGTAAGCGCCCGCCTTGTCCATAGGGTCCCCGGTCCGGATATACGCCCGAATCTCCCCCGCTGTGAGCGGACGGAATGTCACGTCCGACGTCTCCACCCGCGTCACGAACTGACCGCCCCGGACAACCGTCACGCCGGTGCGCACCTGATGGGTGCGGCCAGACAGCGCGGAGAGCATCCGGAAGGCCTCGTCCTCGCTGCGGGGCTTCCCTAACCGCAGGTCGTCCAGAAAGACCATCGTATCCGCGGCAATGATCACAGCGTTGGCGTCGTCCACCAGCGCCGCGGCGGCCTCCGCTTTCCTCCGGGAGAGTTCAGCTACAATCTCATCCGGCGTCAGCGCCCGGTCATAGGTTTCGTCCGCCGCCGGCGACAGCACCTCAAAATTTTGCAGTCCAATCTGCCCCAGCAGCTGCCGCCGCCGGGGGGACTGGGACGCGAGAATCACGCGCGGCATAATCCATCCCCTCGATTCACCATCAATTTTGCTGCTTGCGATAAGCTCAGGTCCCTGTAGAACCGAAGCCGCCCTCGCCCCGCTCCGTGGGGGGCAGCTCATCCACGATCTCGATCTCCGGGCAGGCTACCGGTACCACCAGCAGCTGTGCGACCCGGTCCCCCGGCTGGATGGTATAGGGGTCCCCCTGATTGTTGCGCAGCCCCACCCCCAGCGGGCCCCGGTAGTCCGCGTCGATCACGCCGATACCGTTGGAAAGCGATATGCCGTTTCGCACGCCCATACTGCTGCGCACGGCAACTATGCCCACGTAGTGGTCCGGAATGGCCACCGCGATCCCGGTGGGGATTACCACCTGCGCTCCGGCCAGTATTGTGACCGGCGCGTCAATACAGGCGTGGAGGTCCAACGCAGCCGCCCCCGCCGTTGCATAATAGGGAAACGGTATGGCTGTCCCAATTTTCGGCGACAGCGCTTTTACTTGCAGTTTCATGACAATATTCCTCTACTGTTCGTATAGTATCCATGCAAAAATACAAATTTTTATTGTTCTAGTCCACACCCCGGTAAAAAAGCCCTCTGGTAAAGTCCTCCGGCGTCTCTCCGGGCTCCCCCAGATAGCGGCGGAAAACAGCCGCGCACTGCTCCGGCGATTCCGTCGTAAACCGCAGCCGCCCATAGGTCAGGCCGCACTGCCGGTATTCCGTATGACCGGCCAGGAACAGGGTCTTGCTGTTCTGAATCTCGCTCCGGCAGCCGAACACGGACAGCACCGGGAACCTCTCCCCCCGCCTGTCCCGCAGATGGTGGCCGCTCCGGCAGGCCCCCCGCAGGTCCCGGGATTTGCAGGACAGAGCGTTGCTGACCAGACAGTTCTCCGTAATCATCAGCGGCAGGCGTCCGTAGACAATGGCCTCGCAGGGCAGCGGCTTCACCAAATCACGGATCTGTTGGTGGCGCAGCTCGAAGGACACCGTCGCGCTGGACAGCCCCCAGCTTTTCAGCTCCTGAAGGGCGCGGCTGTTGAACACATTCAGCCCAAAGTCCCCCCGGATAGCCAGCCCCGACCCGCGGGCCAGCTCCAGCTGTCCGATGTTCTGCACCGCCACGGCGGTACAGCCCTTTTTCCGCGCCTCATCCAGCATGGCCCGCAGCGCCGGCAGCTCTGAATCCTTACAAATGCGGGGCAGCGCGGCGCAGAATACGCCCCCCCGCTCCACGTGGGGCGACAGGTGGAAATCCCCTATCCGCTCCACAGGCACATAGACCACACTGGGCCGCAGCGCCATCAGGCTCTCCGTCAGCTGGCAGGACTGGGACAGGGAGACCGTATAGGAAAACTCTCTCGGCCCCTCCGCCCCGGTTTCCGGGGGAGCCGCCTCCCTCTCCCGCCGCTCCGGCGGCGCGGTGCGCAGCTGTTCCAGAGCCTCCAGCGCCTCCCGCCGCAGTCCGTTGACCGCGCTGGCCGGAAGGGACAGTCCGTCCTCTACGATTATATCGGTGTAATCAACACAAAAAACTGTACCGCCTGTTTTCTCCAGACGGCTTTTCAGCTCCTCCGCCGTCAGGGCCCGCGTGCGGGCCTTCTCCGGGACCGGTCCCTCCACGCGGACGGTATGCCCGTCCCTATCCGCGGCCTGCAGCTCCGCCGGGCAGCCCGCCCGGATTGCCGCTGACAGCGCCACCGGCACGCGCCGGGTATTTTCCCGCTCATAACCGGCTTTTGCCGCCCGGAACAGCTCCACAGGCTCCGGGGCGTTTTCGCGCCGCATGCCGAACATATGCCGCCCGATGCTGCCCTGCCAGTAGCCGTCCGTAAAGCCGTCCCTGGAGAAGGCCTCCGCCAGCTGCCGCTCCTCCTCCCCGGTGGGGGCGCGGTTTTCCCGAATCAGCCGGGCGTATATCCCGGTCACTACGGCCACGTACTCCGGGCGCTTCATCCGGCCCTCCAGCTTCAGCACGGATACGCCCATCTCCGTCAGCTCCGGGATATGCCGGGCCAGGCTGACGTCCTTCAGGCTCAGGGGCCTGCCGGTTTTCCCGCCGTCCAGACTGTAGGGCAGGCGGCAGGGCTGGGCGCACAGGCCCCGGTTGCCGCTGCGCTCGCCGATCATGGCGCTCATGGCGCACTGACCGGACCAGCACATGCAGAGAGCGCCGTGGCCGAATACCTCGATGGGGACCGGGCTGAGCCGGCAGATGTGCCGGACGTTTTCCCGGTCCAGCTCCCGGCCCAGCACGACGCACCGCATCCCCAGCTCTGCGGCCGCCGCCGCGCCGGCCAGGGAGTGTATGGTCATCTGTGTGCTGCCGTGGAGGGGCAGGTCCGGCACGACCTCCCTGGCCAGGGCCGCGGCGCCCCAGTCCTGTACAATCACCGCGTCCACGCCCCACAGGGAGGCCAGCCGGAGCATCTTCTCCGCCTCCGGCAGCTCCCGGTCTGCAAGCAGTGTGTTCAGCGTCAGATACACCTTTGCCCCCCGCAGGTGGCAGTAGCGCACCGCCTGCGGCAGCTCCTCCGGAGAGAAATTCCGCGCACCCCGCCGGGCGTTCCAATCGCCGCAGCCCAGATAGACTGCGTCCGCGCCGTTCTGCACGGCGGCGGTCATCGCCTCCCAATGTCCGGCAGGGGCCAACAGCTCCAGCATCAGTCGTCCTTCCTCTTCTTCTCCAGCTGCTGCTGCAGCTTGAAGATTTCCCGCTTGCACTCGCTCAGTTCGCTTTTCGCCTTGTTGGCGTCGTCCAGATATCCCTTCAGCTGACGGCGGAGGTTCTCCGTGCTGCCCTGCTGCTTGAGCATCTCATCCGCCATATTTGCAGCGGCCAGGACGGCGGCGTCCATCCGGCTGACTCGTCCGGCGCTCATGATCTCGCTCATTTTTGCGTCCACCAGAGCGGCCACCTTCTGCATATAGGAGGGATTTTCCTCCGCCAGCAGGGTATATTCCTCGCCGCAGATGCTTACTGTAATACGATTCGCCATCTTGCGTCCTCCTTCTTTCTCTCGCCCAATCGTCACTCTATAGCAAACAGTACAAACCAATTCATAATAGAGTATAACAGATTCTCCCGGAAAAGCAATTGGGAATCGATAAATGAAAAGTGAATTTTTCAAAAACAGGACGCATGCCGGATAAAACACTCCCGGACTGGCTCCATGGGCCAGTCCGGGAGTATTTTTATTCTGCATCTACGTAGATGTCCTCGCATTCCTGCAGTGCGGCCTGCAGCTTGAGCATGACTGCGCGGGTGTGGTCCCAGTCATAGGCTTCCTTCAGAACGATGGCATCGTTGATGTAGGTCATGACGTCCTCCACACGGTTGAATAGCGTAGTGTAGAGCTTTTGATAGTTTGGCATATAAGTGTGCCCCTTTCCCCTCAAAATTTTTGTGTTTTTCATGTCACCCCTCTATTTTATCATACTTGCATTATTTCTACAATATTTTCTAAAAATATAGCGTACAAATGCACTACCGATTGAATGTATGATTTATGTAAATCTGAGAGAGTGAAGGATTGTAGAAATGCGCGAATATACAAAAGAGGAAGCACAATTTCTTAAAAATATAGGATTCCGAATTCAATTTTTTCGAAAGAAAATGGATTTAAGCCAGGAGCAGCTGGCAGAGAAATGTAATTTAAGCTATTCAACAATATCTCATCTGGAATCCACAACTGCATGCCCTGTTTCACTGCGCGCTCTGTATCAAATTGCAGCCGCTTTAGAGATAGAGCCTTACCAGCTTCTGAAGTTCGACTAAAAACTGCCCAGAATTCTGCCCACAGAAATTGACAAGAATCGACGCAAGGGTATATAATAAAAAAGCCGCCCAGCCAGGGCGGTCAGAAGGGTACGCTGCACAAGAGGCAGGCGGTTGGTCCCCCATCACAGGGGGAGCCTTTTCCCCCGGAAAGGGGGGATTGCTATGGTTACATATGGAGAGTTGTTTCAATTTGCTCTCGTAATCATCGGAGTCGTCGGAGTCTGTTATCAGATTTTCGGCAAAAGGAAATGACCGCCCCGGTCCAATGGCGACGGTCATTTCTATGACATAGCACGGGACCAACCGCTTGTCGCAGCGCCCCTTCTGTTTCTATTATATACATTGGACCTCTGTTTTGTCAAGACGACAAAACGGGGATTTCAAGATATAAGGCGTGGGTGGATAACATATAAACTGGCTACTCATTGCAAAAATGAATACTTTGGCGTTCAGTTGAATACAAATTAACATATTTGTCAATAATCATTTCTATTCTTTGTGCAAAATATTTCTTGCCGTTATTGATGAGGATGTGTTAAACTTGATTCATAAGAAGATGTCCTGCCAAAAGAAGCCCATTATTACAAGTGAGAGGAGGGGTTCAAAAATGGCACTTTTAGCCGCGCCGAGAAGTGAGGCGTTTTTCATCAATAAAAAAGATGAACAGATACTACGCACCAGAAGTAACGCCGTTTTGAATGCTCTTCGTAAAATACGAAAAGCAGAAGCATCCACTGGAAGTGCTGAACGTTTAGCGGAATTAGACCAGCGTATTTCAGCACTTGAGGAAAAACGGCGGTAAAACATAGTGAATTGCGTTCCTGCAAAACAAAGCGATTTGGCAGGCATCTCTTTTTCTTGCGGGCAGCATTACATTGACAATTACTTCAAAAGTAAGATGCTCTGTGATACAAAATCGGTTCCATACTGTTTCTGGGCTGACGATAATAGAAAGGAATTGGTGGGCATTGCAGCGTTATCGTGCAGCGGCATCATTATAAAATCTGCAAATAGTTTTCATATCACTCCGGCCATTGAGGTAAAAATATTTGCAGTTGATGAAAAATACCAGCACAAAGTTTTCCCTGATGCAGATGAGGATGGTGGGCATTGGAGTGACTATTGTCTAAATTATCTGCTATATGAAATCAACATTATTACGGAGAACGTCTGTGGAGCAGAGCATGTGGTTCTCTATTCGGTGCCGGAGGCAGTTTCATTTTATAAGCGAAATTCCTTTGAATCATTCACAGATTTAATGCAAATGCCGTCTAATTATTTTGTTGATGGCTGCGTTCCGATGTTTCTGAATTTATAAGAAAACCCTGTACAGGCTTTAAGACATCTGTATAGGGTTTTTTACTCCCTCCCTCCCCCAAGATTTAAGACTTTTGTAACAAACACCGCTGGTTTTCTTAACACTTTCCCTGTAATCTAATACTTGCAAGAGACAATAACTTCTTTTCATCCAATCTTCCAAAAATAGGCGAACAGCGAGAGGGATTCCCTCCCGCTGTTTTGCTTTTCCGGACTTTTCAGTTTTTCCTCCTGATAGTAGTAGCGGATAAACAGGGTGCGGTCAGGCTCCTGGAGACTGTTGACCGCCGCCCAGAGGCGCGCTGCCCACTCCTGCTGCTCCGCCTGGTGCTGGGGGTCGGCGCTGTTGTCGGGAATGTCCTCCGGCAGCGGTACATGGTCGCGGGCCCAGGAGCTTGGCTTGCGGCAGTCCGCCGCTAAGCAGCGGCTGTTCCGGGGCCGCAAAGCCCTGCGGGCCATGTTATACGAAGGAGGGGATTTTTGATGAAATCACGTATGCAGAAGCTGTGGGACAAAACCGTCCCAGCGGGCGGACCCTCTCCCCGACCGGACCCGGACGCGGTACTCCGCCGGGTCAATGCCGCTCTGGACGGCAAACCCCGTATCCGCCTCCGCCGTCCCCTAAAGTGCGTGCTCGCCCTATCCGCCGTCCCTCTACTATCTGTGGAAGGACGGCACGCTGAACTCCTTTGGTCAGCTGGAGATGCATACGAAAAATAGCCGCGGCCGCTTCCTGGACAATGGATTCCGCGAAATTGAATCTACCTGGCAATTCGGCCAGGTGCAGGACATCCGAGAGCTGGAGGCGATTGTCTTTGAGAATATGGCCTATCCCCTGGACGGCGGCGAGCCGTATGCATATGAAATAGACCCCAGCCAATCCCTGATGCCCTATACGCTCCCGGATGGCGAGTAGTTGGGGGCCCGGCGCTTCAGCGTTTAAGCGTTCCAGAAAAAATTCCTTGCCAGCCGGGGAAAAAAGTGGTACACTGGCCCTGGTGAAGTTCATAGCGATGCAGCCGCAGGTGCAAAATACTAACAGCTATCATATTGAGGAGGAAATTATGAAACAGGCAGTTATGTTTGGCGCCGGCAATATCGGACGCGGGTTCATCGGAGCGCTTCTGGAGCGCAGCGGCTGGCACGTCACGTTCGCGGACGTGGTGGAGCCCCTGCTCAACGCCATCAATACCCAAAAGCGCTATACGGTGCATATTCTGGACCAGGTCTGCGACGAGTGGGTTGTGGAGAACATCAGCGCCGTGTCGTCCATCGGCGATGAGATCGTCCCGGCCATCGCGGCCAGCGACCTGGTGACCACCGCCGTCGGTCCCCTCGTCATCCCCCGCATCGCCAAGCCCATCGCCGCCGGCATCCAGGCCCGGATGAACGCAGGCAACAAGACCCCCATGAACATTATTTGCTGCGAAAACGGCATCCGGATCACCTCCCGCCTGAAGGCCGACGTCCTGGCCCTGCTCAACGAGCAGGAGACCGCCTTTGCCGACGAGTGCATCGGCTTCGTAGACTGCGCTGTGGACAGGATCTGCCCCAAGCCGGCCTATGACAACCCCCTGGACGCTGCCGTGGAGGAGTACACGGAGTGGGATGTGGAGCGCTCCGCCTGGAAGGGCGAGCTGATCGAGATCAAGGGCATGACCTATGTGGACAACCTCATGGCCTGCCTGGAGCGCAAGCTCTTTACCCTCAACAGCGGCCACGCCATCTGCGCGTATCTGGGTACCCTCAAGGGCTATGAGACCATTCTCCAGAGCATCCAGGACCCCGCCATCGGCAATGTCGTCCACAACGCCATGCGGGAGAGCGGAGAGGGGCTCATCAAGGAGTTTGGCTTTGACCCGGACACCCACCACGCCTATGTGGACCGTATTTTCAGCCGCTTCCAGAATCCCCATTTGAAGGACGAGGTGGGCCGCGTGGGCCGTGAGCCCATTCGGAAGCTCTCCCCCGCCGACCGCCTCATCAAGCCCCTGACCACCACGTACAACTACGGCCTGCCCGTGGATCACCTGATCTTCGGCGCGGCGGCAGCCCTCCACTTCCAGTGCCCGGAGGACAGCCAGAGCGTGGAGCTGACGGAGAAGATCCAGAAGGAGGGCGTGGCCGCCGCGCTGTCCGCCTACAGCGGACTGCAGCCGGACCACCCGCTCTTTGGACGGATTCTCGACGTCTACCGCGCGCTCTCCGTTGCGGCAAAGGCGTAACCATGCAGAAGGACAGACGAGGGAGCTTTCCCCCGTCTGCCCTTTTGTTTGCGGTATTCAACCTTTTTCTTGAAAGAAAAAGTATCAAAAAGAACTTTTATGCGCTCCGCGGCGTCCTGATTCCGTTCTGTGCTGTATGGGGGATTGTTATGGGGTGTTTTTATTGGAATTTTCGGAGGTTTTTATGTATACGGATTACCATCTTCACAGCTCCTTCAGCGACGACTCCCAGACGCCTATGGAGGATATGGTCCGCCGCGCCGCTGCGTTGGGACTGGAGGAGATTTGCTTCACAGAGCATGTGGACTACGGTGTCAAAACCGTTGTGAACTGCGATTATGCCGCTTATTTTGCTAAGCTGGCGGAAATGCGGGAGATGTACCGCGGCCAGATTACCATTCGGGCCGGGATTGAATTCGGCGTGCAGCTGGAGACCATTCCGGAGTTTACCGCCGCGTTTCAACGCTGGCCCTTTGATTTTGTGATTTACAGCTGCCACCAGATCGATAATCAGGAATTCTGGCGGAATGAGTTTCAGGCGGGCAGGACCCAGGAGGAATATCAGACCGCCTATTACGCCGCCATCTATGATGTGATGTGCCAATATAAGCTGTATTCCGTTTTAGGACACCTGGATATGATCAAGCGCTATGACCCCTGCGGGGACTATCCGGACGAGAAGATTCTCCCGCTGGCGGAAAAAATCATGCGGCAGGCCATCGCGGACGGGAAAGGGATTGAGGTTAATACCTCTACCCTGCGCTACGGTCTGCCGGGGACGTTCCCCTCCCGCCGTCTGCTGGAGCTGTACCACGACCTGGGCGGCAGGATTCTCACCATCGGCTCCGATTCCCACGACACCGCCCACCTGGCGGACCTGATTCCGGAGGTGCAGAGTCTGCTGAAGGAGATCGGTTTCCGGGAGATATGCACATTTGAACACATGGAGCCGGTTTTCCACAGGCTGTAAAAAGCGGGTTCTTTAAGGAGGTTGTATACATGCAGGATTTTAAATTCAATACATTCTCTTGTAATGATTATATATCTTTCAATGACTTTATGGCAATGAACAAGGAAGATACTGTACGTCGTGAATTCTGTGACGGTCATGTTGTCCGCTTAGCATCTGCATCTGCCAAGCATCAGGATTTAGTTGGAGAGATCAGTGCAGCTTTAAGAAACTTCCTGCGGGGTAAAACATGCAGAGAATATCCAGGGCGTGATGTCCACTTGAAGACTAGCCATGGAGATGTACTCTATGTTCCTGACGTAGTAGTCCTCTGTGATAAGTCTAAGGATAACGGTCAAACGATAGAAGGCGCTCCTGATTTCGTACTTGAGATCTGGTCACCCTCTAATTTACCTAAAGATCGTAAACGTAAAAGAGAAGATTATATGCATGCTGGTGTGCGAGAAATCTGGGAAATGTCCGGTAAAGATACAGAATGGAGTTTGATTATCCATACATTAAGGGATAGTGGCGATTATCTAATTGATATTGCTCAGCTGGATGCACCTGTGTCTTTTAGAATCTTTGAGGGGTGTTCTGTGGATTTGTGGAACATTATTAAGGAGAACTAAGTATGTCGCCTTTGACTGTACCCAATCGAAAATGACGGATAATGATTGAATGCAGCAGGAGTGAAGCAATTCTCCTGCTGCATTGTCTATATTTTAACAATACTTTTTTAGTACATAATATTGATATATTTGTTTTGCTATGCATAAAATTAGAAACATATTTGGTTGTTTAATTACTTTTATTCAAAAGTTTGTTATCAATTTAACAATGATTGGTTGTGCAGAATCACTAAATACACAGGTGATTTTTTGTGATTGAAGTTGATTGAAATAGCTTGACTTTGATTGGAAATTGATGTATTATAATTACACAAGCAAAACCAATCATCAAAACAAAAAGGAGGGGGTTTCTTATGCTGGCAGAGCAGAGAACGGAGGTGATCTTATCTGAACTGGCGGAACGGAGGGCGGTCAGTGTAACGGATCTTTGTCAGGCAACCGGAGCGTCGGAGGCGACCATCCGGCGGGACCTGAACGCCCTGGCCAGACAGCGCAGGTTGAACAAGGTCCATGGCGGAGCGGTCCTCATTGAGGAGGAGTTCCATGTCATGGAGCCGGATATGGAGGTCAAGCGCCGGCTGTGTACCGCGGAAAAGGACCGGATCGCCCGGTATGCCGTGGGCCTCATCGAGGACGACGATGTGGTGTATATGGATGCCGGAACCAGTGTCCTGCAGATGGTGCAGCATCTCCAGAATACCAGGGCCATGTTTGTGACCAACAATATTGAGTGCGCTTTCCGCCTGATGGAAAAGGGACTGCGGACCTACGTGCTGGGCGGCGCGCTGAAACAAGGGACAATGAGCGTGGAAGGAGCCGAGACAATTGACTCCCTGCGGCGCTATAACTTCACCAAAGCCTTTATCGGCGTAACGGGCCTCTCGATTGGCCAGGGCTATACCACGCCGAGCCCCGAATCAGCTGCCGTCAAGTACCTGGCTGCGTCCCGCGCGCAGAAGGTGTTCGTCCTGGCCGACTCCAGCAAGTTCGGCAAGGTGGCCGCCGCTGTGGCGCTTCCATTGGAAATGGCTTGTCTGATTACTGACCATCTGCCGGATCAGAGATATCTGGATTATACCGAAGTGAAGGAGGTGTGAGTCATCGTCTATACCGTAACCTTTAACCCGGCGCTGGATTATATTGTCCGCGTAAGGGATTTCCAGCCCGGCGGGCTGAACCGGACGGATTTTGAGACGGTACAGTTCGGCGGGAAGGGCATCAATGTTTCGACCGTGCTGCACAATCTGGGTGTCGAAAACACCGCGCTGGGCTTTTTGGCTGGTTTTACCGGGCGGGCCTTGGACGATGGCCTGCGCAAAGCCGGCCTGCACACCGCCTTTATCTGGCTGGAGGAGGGCATGACCCGCATCAACGTGAAGATCAAGGCGCGGCAGGAGGGCGAGATCAATGGACGGGGTCCCGCCATCCCGGAGGCGGCTGTGGAGGCGCTGTTCGGGCAGCTGGACCGGCTGACAGAGGGCGATATCCTTGTGCTGGCGGGCTCCATCCCGTGGGCCATGCCGGATGACATCTATCAGCAGATTCTCCGCCGGCTGGACGGTCGGGGCGTGCTGGCCGTGGTGGACGCCGCCAGGGACCTCCTGTCCGCCGTACTTCCCTACCGGCCCTTCCTCATCAAGCCCAACACCTTCGAGCTGGGCGAGATCTTTGGCCGGACGCTGGAAGCGGATGAGGAGATCCGCCAGTGCGCACAGGAGCTGCAGCGGCGGGGGGCCCGGAACGTGCTGGTCTCCATGGCCGGGGACGGCTCCATGCTGCTGGACGAGACCGGCGGGTATCACCGGCTGGGCGTCCCGCCGGGCGAGGTGCGCAATTCCGTGGGCGCGGGCGACTCCATGGTGGCCGGCTTCCTGGCCGGCTGGCTCCAGGAGGGCAGCTATGAGGCCGCCCACCGGCTGGGCGCGGCGGCGGGGTCCGCCACGGCGTTCCAGGACGGTCTCGCCGGGAAACAGCAAATTCTGTCCCTGCTGGACAAATTTTAACAAAATTTAGTGAAAAAGAGGGTATTCATTCCATAGTATTCTATTTTCATCTGTAAGAAAGAGAGGAAATCTCCATGAAAGAGCGCGTACAGAAATTCGGACGCTTTCTCAGCGGCATGGTCATGCCCAATATCGGCGCGTTTATCGCCTGGGGCCTGATCGCAGCCCTGTTCATCCCCGACGGATGGCTGGGCAAATGGGGGCCCGCCGCCACCATCAACAACATGGTGGGGCCCATGCTCTCCTATCTGCTGCCCATCCTCATCGGCTACACCGGTGGCCGGGCCATCGGTGGCCAGAAGGGCGCTGTCACTGGCGCCCTGGCTACCCTGGGCGCTATCGCCTCCACCTCCAGCACCATGTTCATCGGCGCGATGATCTGCGGCCCTCTGGGCGGCTGGTGCATCAAGAAGTTTGATGAGAAGATGCAGGGCCACATTCCCGCCGGCTTTGAGATGGTGGTCAATAACTTCTCCGTGGGCATCATCGGCGGCATCCTGGCCGTCCTGTCCATCTTCGTCATCGGCCCCGCCTGCGTTGTCATTACGGATGTTCTGGGCGCGGGCGTCGGCTTCCTGGTCAACCACAGCCTGCTGCCCCTCACCGCCGTCCTGGTGGAGCCCGCCAAGGTGCTGTTCCTGAACAACGCCATCAACCACGGCGTATTCACCCCCATCGGCACCGCGGAGGCCCAGGAGATCGGCAAGTCCATCCTGTTCATGATCGAGTCCAACCCCGGCCCCGGCCTGGGCCTGCTGCTGGCCTACTGTGTGGCCGGTAAGGGCGAGACCCGCTCCTCCGCCGGCGCTGCCGCTGTCATCCAGTTTGTAGGCGGCATCCACGAGATCTACTTCCCCTATGTCCTCATGAACCCCATCGTCATCCTGGGGCCCATGGTCGGCAACATCGCCGGGATCTTTACCCTGTCCCTGCTGGGCGGCGGTCTGGTGGCCGCAGCTTCCCCCGGCAGCATCATCGCCGAGCTGCTCATGACCCCCAAGGGCGGATACTTTGCCAATATCGCGGGGATCGCCGTAGCCGCCGTGGTCAGCTTCTTCCTCTCCGTCTTCCTGCTGAAATTCTTCGGGAAGGACGCCAGCCTGGAGGAGGCCCAGGCCCAGGTCGCCGCCAGCAAGGCCGCCTCCAAGGGTGAAGCTCCCGCTGCCGGCTCCCCCACCGGGGCTGTTGTCCACGCCAAGGATGTCAAGAAGATCGTCTTTGCCTGCGACGCCGGTATGGGCTCCTCCGCCATGGGCGCGACAATGGTGCGCAACAAGCTGAAGGACGCCGGCGTGACCGGTATCGAGGTGGTCCACGCGCCTGTCTCCGAGATTCCCAAGGACTGCCAGATCGTCGTGACCCACCACGAGCTGGCCAACCGCGCCGTCGCCAGCAATCCCAACGCCAGAGTCATCCCCATCAAGAACTTCATGGGCGCTCCGGAATATGAGGTGCTGGTCAAAGAGATGGCGGAGGGCAGAGGCGTCAGCGGCGCTGCTCCCGCGCCCCAGACCGCGGCAGCTCCTGCGGCTCCCTCCAGGATTCTGCTGGAAAAGAAAAACATTATCATCGGCTGTCCCTCCGTAACTTCGGATGAAGCGATTACCCGCTGCGGCAAGATGCTGGTAGAGAGCGGCTATGTGGACCAGAAGTACGCCGACGCCATGATCCAGCGCGACAGAGAATTTTCCGTGGCCATCGGCTGTCATGTGGCCATCCCCCACGGCACCGTGGAGGTCAAGGACAACATCTCCCGCACCGGTATAGTGGTGCTGACCTATCCCGACGGCATTCCCTGGGGCGATGAGGGCGAGACCGTCAAGCTGGTCATCGGCATCGCCGCCCTGGGCGAGGAACATATCGACGTGCTGGGACGCATCTCCGAGGTCTGCGCCACGGACGAGGACACCGACGCCCTGGTTGCCGGCGCGGATGCGGAAACCATCTACAAAAAGTTCAACGGCCTGGCATAATACGCCATCCCTCGGCACAGGAAGAGGGCGCACAGCGGTTTGCTGTGCGCCCTCCTTTTCCTGTCTGGAGCGATCCCTTTACTTCATGTCCTTTGCGTACTGCTCCGCTACCGCCAGCACATAGGCCTGGCAGGCAGGGCCGGAAGCGGGGTCAAAATTCTCTCCATAAATGCCCGTATTGGACAGAATGCGGATACCCAGGAAGGGTACGCCATAGGTCCGGCAGATCTGGGCCGCCGCGTTGGTCTCCATCTCCTCCACAGAGGTGCCGACGGTCTCATGCAGGTACAGCATCCGGTCGACCTGGTTGTTCCACTCATCGCTGGTGCCGATGGTGCCCTCCACCACGGAGCCCTTTGTATAGGCGGACTTCACCGCGTTGGCCGCGGCCAGCAGTCCGGCGTCTCCGTCGTAGTACACCGACTGCACAAAGGTATCCTTGTCCTTGTCGTAGGCATACACGCCGTTCATCTCAAAGGCCTTGTAGTCCACGCCGGCGCCCTTTTCAGAGGCCTCCGTCTTCCAGGCGGTGGAGTTGACACTCCGCTTGCCCAGGACGATGTCAAAGGTGTGCAGGTCGGGGTCATGGCCGCCGGAGGTGCCCTGATTGATGACCGCCGAGGGATTGAAGAACTCCATTGCCAGGGCGGTGGAAGCGCCGGTGTTGGCCAGGCCCTGCTCCGTGCGGCACACCACCACCGGATAGTCCTTGTAGGTTCCGGCCGCATAGTGCCACTGGCCCAGGGTGTACTCCTTGGCATCGGTGAGCGCCGCGATCATGTCGTCGCTCTCGATGGTCATCGCGCCCTCCAGCAGGATGGGACGCAGGGTCTTGTCATAGCTCTGGGTCTCCAGGGAGCTCTTGGCGGTGTTGGCGGTGACGGCGTCCGGCGCGTCCTTGAGATAGCTGTCAATGTACGCCTTCACGACCTCCAGCACATAGGCCTGGCAGGCGGGGCCGGAGGCGGGATCGAAGTTCTCGCCGTAGATGCCCGTATTGGAGAGGATGCGGATGCCCAGGAACGGCACGTCATAGGTCTGGCAGATCTGGGCCGCGCCGTCGGTCTCCATCTCCTCGCAGGAGGAGCCGTAGAACTCATGGAGGAACAGCATCCGGTCAATCTGGTTGTTCCAGGCATCGCAGGAGGAAATGGTCCCCTCCACGATCTTGCCCTTGGTGTAGCTGTCCTTCACCGCGTTGGCGGCGGCCAGCAGCTTCTCGTCGCCGGCGTGGTACACCTCCTTGACAAAGGTCTTCTCCTCCTTGTCATAGGCATACACGCCGTTTTGCTCCAGGGCCTTATAGTCCACGCCGGCGCCCTTGGCGGAGGCCACGGACTTCCAGGCGGAATAGTTGGTGGACTGCTTGCCTAAAACGATGTCAAAGGTGTGCAGGTCGGGGTCGTGGCCGCCGGAGGTGCCCTGATTAATGACCGCCACAGGATGGAAGAACTCCATCGCCAGGGCGGTGGAAGCGCCGGTATTGGCCATGCCCTGCTCTGTGCGGCACACCACCACCGGATACCCCTCATATGTACCGGCCACATAATCCCACTGCCCCAGGCGGTAAGCGACAGGCTCGTCCAGCGCGTCCATCATATCCTGGGTCTCAATGGTCATCGCGCCCTGCAGCAGGATGGGGCGCTTGCTGCTGGTATAGGACACGTCCAGGGCGTCAAAATTCTGGAGGATCTTCGCCAGCTGGGCTCTGGTCAGGGTGTCGTTGGGACGGAAGGTACCGTCGTCATAGCCGGACATCAGGCCCGTGCCCAGGGCGGAGGCCACATAGCCGGACAAAGCGTCCGATATCTGCCCGCTGTCAGCGACATCCTCCAGGCTGCCGCCCTTTGTATTGCGGCCCGTGTACCCGGCGTAGCTGACCAGGATCTTCGCCAGCGCTTCCCGCGTCACATCGGAGCCGGGCTGGAACGCCTCCCCTTCCGCCAGACCGGCGGCCTGGGCCCAGGCGGCAGCGTCTGCGTACCAGCTGGTCTCCGGCACGTCGGAGAAGGTGGACGCTTCAGCGGCGGGACTGCCCTGGATTTGGTACAGGGTCTGGTATAGCTGGGCGTTGGTCACGGTTGTGCCGGGGGCAAAGGCGCCGTCAGCATAGCCTTTCATGTAGCCCTTGCCGCTGACATAGGCGGCAGCTTCCGCGTACCACGCGCCCTCCGCCACGTCGGTGAATGTGGCTGGCGCATCGCTTTCCGGCCCGGCGGCCAGCGCGGCGGCGCACAGGCTCAGCGCCATAGTGAGCGTCAGGAACAGTGCCAGGAGTTTTCTTGTTTTTTTCATGTTCAACCCTCTTTCCTTCATTTCTTCTTCATCAATCGATGGGGAAATCCATCGATTCTTATGCACATCATACCAAAATCAGGAAAGCAAAGCAATAAAAATTTATAGCTGTAAAACAAAAATATTCTCCCTTGCTATATCGATAATTGATCATTCGCAGTCCCTTAGCTCCCCTGGTGCCCCCCTGCAAAATATTCTTGACATATATAGAATATCAATATATAATAGATAAATCAATATAAGAGGAGGAAGATTATGGAGATGGACAAGAGCCTCATCAGCAGGAGTATGGTCATGCTGGTGCTGAAGCTGCTGGAGGACCGCGACATGTACGGCTACCAGATGGTCAATGAGCTGCGCCGCCGCTCTGACGACAGCTTCCATCTGAAGGCCGGTTCCCTGTACCCGCTGCTGTACAGCCTGGAGGAAAAGGGGTATGTAACATCCTTTGAGACGGTCTCTGATGACAACAGAGCGCGCCGGTATTACCATCTGACCAAAACAGGCGGAAAAGTCCTGCGGGAAAAGGAGTCCGCCTGGGAGAATTATGCCAACGCCGTGCGCCGGGTGCTGAGAGGGGGCGCATGCTGTGCCGAAGTATGAGACCATCCAGGATTATCTGCGCGCGGTGGAAGAACAGATCCGCTGGAAGCGGGCCTGGCCTGTTCTGTGCCGGGAACTGCGGCAGCATATGGAGGACCAGCGGGACGACTTCGCCGCCCAGGGCTTCGCGGACGCGGAACAGATGGCCGTTGCAGAGATGGGCGACCCGGTGCCGGTAGGCGTGGAGCTGGACAGGCTCCACCGTCCCAAACCCCAGCGGGGGCTGCTGGCCATGACGGTCGTTCTGGCCCTGGCAGGCGGTTTTCTGCGGGTCTGGCTCACTTACTCCGCCCGGCCAAGCCTCGACGCCTTCAGCCAGAAAAAAACAGTCCTGGCGCTGGTGTTGGGGATCGTGGTGCTTTTAGGCGGGTATTTTCTGGACCTCTCCCCCCTGCTCCGCAGACCGAAAACAGTGTACACAGTGGCTCTGGCGGCAGGCATCTTTCTCTATATGCTCTGGTTGATCTCGCCAGTCGGAAAAATGCAATATTTCGTGTTATTGCGGCACATCGTACAGTTTTATCCCGTCGTCTACGCCCTCTGGCTGTACGGCTGGCGCGGAAAAGGCTGGGCTGGCTTCCTGGGGGCAGTTGCCGGCGGCATCCCTCTGACGCTTGTGTCCCTGCTGGGTCTGTCAGCCGGAAACGCTCTGATTCTGCTGCTCAGCGGATTTATCCTGCTGCTGTTCGCCATATGGAAGGATTGGTTCCGGGTTTCAAAGCCTGCTGCCATAGCCTTTTTAGCGGGCTTGGCCGTGACCCTTGTCTCCTTGATTCTTTTGCGTTATGGTTCCTCCCAAAGGATCGAGGCGGTCTTTCATCCGGAAAAGTTCATGTCTACTTCCGGCTATCTCGGCTATCAGGGGACAACCGTCCGGCAGGCATTGGCCGCTTCCCGGTGGTTCGGAGAGGGCGCGGCGGGATTTGCCCCCTATCCATTTGAGCAGTATGTACCGGAGTGGAGCCGGGATTTCCTGCTGACTACCATCGTCTATAAGCTGGGCTGGCTGCCGTTTATGCTGGTGGTGCTGGCAATGACCGGCCTGCTGGTGTGGGTGGTGTGCAGATGGTCCCGGCATCAGGCGGGGCAGATGCTGGTTTTGTCCGTTGTCATGATCTTTTCGTGCCGGATTGTGTGCAGCGTGGCGCTGAATCTGGGATTTGTCCTGTTCTCCTTCGGCTTCCCGCTGCTGACGGGGAATTTGCAGAGCATTGTGGATATGGGTCTGCTGGGGCTGGCCCTGTCCGTGCTGCGGAATGGTTCCATTCTGCGGGAGAGCAGTATGGGGCCGGAAGCATCTCCCCATATATTATAAAACAGCAAAACCGGGACGGATCAGCATTCCGTCCCGGTTTTTATTGTACTATACTCGCGAACGAAGAAATATGCCGGAATGGGGACCCCTCAGTCACGCTTCGCGTGCCAGCTCCCCTTTCAGGGGAGCCTTTTCCCCCTGCTCCATTGGAAAGCCTCCCCTGAAAGGGGAGGGGGACCGCTTGCGGTGGAGGGGTCTTCCCCGTCCCAGATAAATTTTATTGGTCACAAGTGTAGTAACGTCCTGCCTTTCGACAGGACGTTACAAACATTTTGATCCCGAACATTTATAAGCCGCCTATCGGGAAGCGAACACTATTTGTAGTCCTGACCACTTGTAAGCCGCCTATCAGGAAGCGAACACTATTTTACGGGAAGTTTCTTCCCTTGATTAAATTGTACGCATGAACTAAGGTGACCAGACTGTTTTTCACTTATCCTTTTGTTTTCTGAACTTTTTTCCAAACCATTGGAACAGGCAATTCACCCCAAAGAACACAACAAAATATATCGCGAAATTGCGCAGCAGCTGCGCCCAAATGGGAAGAAAACGCACCGAATCATCGAAAGGATATCTCACACCGCCATTAAAATACGAAATAACGGTAAGGATAGCTGCTATCACGATACATTCCGCCGCGATCCGGCCCATGCCCTTTTCCATAGAGGCTGTCCCCCTTACATCAAAGGCTCCAGCTGCAGCACAGGATGCCCCTTCTCCGTCAGGAACGTCAGCAGCTCCTCCGGGTCGGTGGTAATGGTCTCGTCGCCGATCATATCGCAGAAATTATCGATCCCAATGGTCTCCTTGGCGGTATGGTTCAGCCGCTCGGCCACGTCGTCCTTCAGCTCCTTGGGCATCCAGACGATCCGGGCCACGCCGCCCTCGGCGGCGGCAAACTTCTTGCTGGCGATGAAGTGCCGGCCGTGGCCCATAAAGCCCGGGGTCTGCACGCCGCCGCCGGTCATGGACGCCAGCTCGCCGAAGGTCATGCCGGTGGGGGTCATGCCCTTGAACTCCCGGTTGCAGATCACAAGGCCGTTGGAAATCGGCTCAATGCCGCAGATGCACTCGAAGCAGCCGCAGGAGGTCATGGGGTCCTCCATGATGGAGTACAGGCTCACGTGCTCCACAGCGCCCTGGGTGGCGGCGTGGACCATCCGGTCAACGTCCGGATAATAGCCCATCTTCTCATCGGTGCAGCCCTCCTTGCTGATGGGCTGGCAGGGACCGGCGTCGTTGAGCTCCTTGGTGGCCTTGGCGTCCAGCCAGCTCACCGCGC